>OJNH01002901.1_pt1 | contig 11460 bp, 8 predicted proteins | sample 1597361 | NCBI WGS metagenome assembly OJNH01 (sample SAMEA2452136, study PRJEB22498) | human gut metagenome | biome: human feces; feature: human gut; material: feces | place: Australia | collected 2012
AAACCACATCTGCTTATTATCATTTCCTATGTGAACTAGTATAGCATACAATTAAAAATAAATCAATATAAAGGAAACAAATTTTCGTAAATAAAATACTATATAGAAATAGTACAAGAAATAAAAGAAGCTGAAAAGCAACGTAACTGAAGTTGCGTTGCTTTTCAGAAATTAGTTAATTCTGGAAATAGATTGACGTTCGATTTTACCATCAGAATTAAAGTAGGTGGTTAATTCCATATCAATAGTATCTCCAATTTCGACAGCATTATATAAGCTTTTGCTGTCATAGATTTTTACAAGCTCATTGTATTGAATTGTAATGTTGTATTCTTCTGGAAACAGTTTATATTTCCAACGAAAATTACCTTTCAATACATCGAAATAATATCCATATTTTACTTGAGATTCTATGTGTTCTTTATTTGTTACAGTTGCTTTCACAATTGTAGTTTCTGGTTCGATATAACTGCAACCAGTGATTGTAAAGCAAAAAATTGCCATTATCTCTATAATGGAAAGAGCACGTAAAAAATTTTTCATATTAATTCCTCCTTGTGATTACTCGGAGGATTATACCTCCGAAAAGTTTAATTTTTCAAAAGTATAACAAATAAATATTATAATATTATTATATCATGTTTACATAAAAAAGCATGAAGCACAAATAGATAGTGTAAAATGGTTGAATTATATAAGTAGGTATGCTATAATATATGGGAAAAATTTTTATTGCTACAAAATCCAAAACATATGAATGGAGGAAATTTTATGACAGAAATAACAATGTACAACGTGAGGGAAAAATTATCCAAAAGCAGAGAGATGTGTCCTGGATTAAGTGAAGAGGTATATGCTTTGACAGATTATATGGCAGATAATGCCAATGATAGTTTAGTACCTCTGGGGCTGGCAATGCTTTTAGTAGTAAGTTTGGATGATATCCGGAGAGGAGAAAAATTTTTTTCTGCAGAAGAATCGAAAGAACTCCCTGAATACTTAAGCAAACATAAAGCACAGGTTTTGGCACAGGCTGTATATGTACCCCAGATCATTGATGCGATTTCTGATGAAGATTTTGCGAATGAATTCCGTGAGATTTGTAAAGAAATGTTGAACTTTGATCCACCTAAAAGAGATGGAAAGTATGACCAGAATGCTGACATCGATGGCGATTATCCGGAGTATGTATGTGTTGCTGTCAACTGGTGGGCTAATGCAATTGTCAATCCAAAATTCGATAATGGAGATGATAGTACCGCTGAAAAAATGACTTTACTTTTGGCAATGATGGTAAATTCAAAAAGCGCTATCAGCAAAGAGCAGATAGATATCTTTAAAAAGGAACTTGCAGATATTATTGTTGCACAAATGGAGTCTTCCTGGAACGGAGAATGTCGATTGGGTGTTGACTATCATCCTGATATGTTGCTTTATAATGCAGTACAGAAAGCCGGTATCGATGATGATATGGGATTCCCTTGGAAAACAAATATGTGTATTAGCAAGGATAAGGTTTCTGTTTCAGCAGGTAAGACGGCGCATTGGGAAACTCTTTGGAAAAAAGCATAAAACCAAAAATCGCAAGTAGCAGGATAAGTGGCGTATTGACACTTTGTTTAACAAAAAAATATAGGAGTTATTAGACTTATTCTAATAGCTCCTATATTTATTGCAAATTTTTTATGAGTTTATATTAAATGTTACCAAAAAGTATGGAAATTTTTAACAAGATAAAGGATGTAATATAAAAGTTACAAAATGTTAATAAAAAGTTACAAATTTCTAATCAAAATTGCTTGCTAATATTATGTGATGTATATTATAATTAATATAGTATTTTTATATAATGAGAGGGGAAATATAAATGAAATTTAGTGAAAGAATTATGGAATTAAGAAAGAGCAAAGGAATGTCACAAGAGGAGCTAGCTGGGAAACTTAATGTAACAAGACAAACAATATCAAAGTGGGAGTCAGCTCAAACCGTACCGGATTTGAATAGATTAATAGATATAGCAAAATTGTTTGGAATATCATTAGATGAATTAACAAATAATATTGAAAATTCTAATTCAGAAAATGTATATAAAGAAAGTTCTATAGAAAAAAATAATAGACAAATTTCTATAAAAATATTTGTAGTTGGTATAATAATTTGTTTGATTTTATGTGGGATTGGATTAATTAAGCAAAATGTTGCCAAAAATACAAATCAGGAAAGAGCACAACAAGCATTAGAACAATCACAACAGGCTGTTGATAATGCTAATAATAGGTTAAAAGAAATTGAGGAAGAACAAAATGCTTTAAATGAACAATATGAAAATAAAAAGAAAGAGGCAGATTCATTAAATCAAAGAGATTCTAATTGGTATGCAAATTATTCTCAACTTCAAAGGGAAGCAAGTAATTTACATTCACAGATTACTAATCTTAGTGCAGAAAAATTAAGAATACAAAATACAGATTATACTGTGTATTATCAATTAGTTGATCCCATAACATATTGTATATATTATTATATAGGAGCTGGAATATTTGTTGTTATGTCTTTAATAGCTTTAATTTATTTTCTTTTAACAAGAAAGAAAAAATAAATATTTCTAATAAAATAGGAGTTAAGATGTGCATTGTACATTTTCACTCCTGTTTTCAAAATATTTTATATAATAGGAAAGTATTGAAATTGTAATTTTTTTTGATAAGATAATTTTGTGAGAGTATAATCTTACAGATATTATACGAGAAAGGGGGAAATTAAATGAAAAATAAAAGGGCAATAATTATTTTGTTAGCAATAATAGTATTGACTATTATAGTTATAGTAGGATTCATTAAATCAAATCAATCTAAAAAGATGCCAACTACTGGTGCTTTCAATGAAACGAGGTTTACTGTTAATGAATATAGTATATTAGTAAAATCGGATGTTGCAGGACATCCATCAGCAGATACAGATTTTTCAACAAATTATATAAGTGATACATATATAAGAGAAAATTATAAATTTAGATATGATATTTATATTGATATGAAATTTTCTAAAGAATCTATATATAATGAATATCCGTCTTATGATTCAATGAAGATGATAAAAGTGTTTGATAAAAAATTTAAATATCAAGAGATATCTACTCAAGAGATTTTATTATTATATAAAGTAGATGAAAGCTTTTATATAACAATTAGTTTGAAAGATCGTTCAGAATGTTATGGATTAGATGGTAATTATATATATGATGAAAATAGAAATGAAGTAATGCTTGAAAAATATAATTTTTTAGAATTCATAGAAGAGAACAAAGAATTTAATGATTCTTTTAAATTTGAAATAAGCAAGGATTAGTTTACGAAAAACAGAAATAGTAAAAATTAATCGTAATGAAATTAATAATGTGAAGTTATCAAATATATTAATTTCTTATATGCTTAATGTAAAATTAGATAAAACATCAATGAAATTTCAAGTATTTTAAAAGGTTAGAGTATTTACGAAATTGAGAAATGCAATAGATTTATTTGATAAAATGTATTAAATCTAAATAAAATATTTATAGAAAAATATTATAAAGATGAAAGTATTTGAGGAATATATAAAATGTTAAAATATTATAAGAATCTGATAAAAAGAAAAAAGTATGGAATTTTTATTTCTATATGTATAATTTTAATACTCTTTTTGGCCTTTTATTATGGTATTTTTTATTATATAATTAATAATTTAGAATCATTTAAGTATGAGATGCATAATAATGGGTTGTTTAAGATTATAGCTATTAGTATAGTGACAGCAATATATTTTTATACTATATATTATTTGGTTATCTGTAAGCCAATGATTTCTCCTTATGCTCAAGACCATTCTGATTTTGATGTAAAAAGTGAAGGAAAATATATTCGTATAAAATTTAGAAATGATGAGTTTTTAGTTGAAAAGGAAACATTCCAATCAAAAGAATTAAGAGAGATATTTCCTAAAGGAAAAAATAAACATTCTATTTCTGATGTTAGGAGACAACAAATATATAATTATGTTATGGAATATTGCAAAGAAATGACCGAGGCTGAAGTAGACAAGTCTAAAACGATATCAAAATCTGAAGTAGTAGATAAATTTTCGAGTGTTCGAAAAATGACAAATGAGGAAAAATTAAAATTCATAAAACAGTGCAAACTAAAAAATAAACCAAGATTATTTTTTATTATTACATCGATTATATTATGGTCGAGTTTTAGTTTTCTATTAATTGGTCTTTTGTCGGATATAATGAATTACGATTTTTTATCTATTATAGTTATTTTATCGTTGTTGGTATTTTTATATGTTTTGGGGAGAAAATCAAATATTGCTATATTTAAAGATAAAAAGCTAATAAAAAGAATTTTAAATGAAGATATGTACATTGTTCTGTGTGAAATATATGATAAACAGCATAGGACAAATCAATATGTGGATGGACCAGATGAGAATAAGTATTATATAAAAATAACAGATGGAAATTATATTGTAGATCAATGGATTGAAATTCCAAAGGAAAAATATATACAAGAAAATAATAATATATTAGAGCTTTATGTTTTTGATAAAAATGCAAGTGATTATTTTCTAGTATGTTAATTAAATAAATATTAATTTAAGTTAAACTATTTTCTTGTAATTAAGATATTTGATAAATGTTACAGGTTGATAGTTTATTTAAATTTAATACATAGAAATACTTGAATAACTGAAAGACAATATAAAATATTGTTTTTTTTTGTCGTCTATGTTATATTGAAGTTGTATTAAATAAAAGAAAGGGGATTTCAAATGAAGAAAAAAATTGTGAAATATGCATTATTAGTTGTATTTATAGCAATAGTTATACTGGCAATCTTTAACATTTATAAATGGATTGTTTGTGGCAAACAATATATAAAAATAAGTACATCAAATAAAGCATATACTAACAGTGACCTGTATGTTTCGATTATAGCACAAGATAAAGGTGTGGATTTAGAAACAAAAACAAAAATTAAGCTTTTAAATTCTGACGGGAAAAAGGTGAAAAATGTAAAGGTTTCTTATGATGAAAATAATGCTAAATTAAGTATTCCACAAATAGAAGCGGGAAATTATTTGATAGAAGCCAAAGTATCTAGTAAAGCAGGAAAAGATACAATACAAAAAAAGGTTTATATAACAGACGGAAGACAAGAAAATGTTACTATAACATTAGATAAGGGAATATATAAGCCACGGAGATACTGTAAACTTTAGAGTTTTACTTACAAGTAAGGAAAATGATGAGCCAATAATAAAAGATGTAAATGTATGCATATATGATGGAAATAACAATAAGGTTTATAATGAAAATGTAAAGACTTCAGATTATGGGATTTTAAGTGGTACTTTTACTTTAGCTAGTGAAGTAAATAGTGGAATTTATAAGATAGTTGTAAAAACTGATACAAATGAAACAACTAAGGAATTTAAAGTAAATCCTTATGTAACACCCAAATATGAGGTAAAAATCAATTTTGATAAGCAAAATTACTTAGTGGGAGATACGGCTACAATAAATTTAAATGCAAAATATTTTTTTGGAGAAGCTGTTTCAAATGTAAATTATACAATATATATAAATGATGAAATTTATCAATCTATTATGGCAGATGAGCAAGGAAATGCAAGTTTAAAATATGAAGTAAAGGATGCAAAAAAATATTCTGTAAAAGTTGAAGCTGTAGATTCATCAAATTATTTTGTAGAAGAAACAAATAATTTTGTGGCAGGAACTGATATATTTGAAGTGAAATTACTTCCTGAATATGGAAGTTTGGTAGAGGGAAAAAAGAATAATGTATATGTATTTACATCAAATCAAGATGGTTCTCCTATAAAGACATATGTTACGGTTTCTTCTGATAACTATACAAAACAAATTGCAACAGATGAAAATGGTATTGGAAAATTTTCAATAGATATAAATGCAATTAAGAGAAGCAATTACAATTATAATGAAAAAGATATTGAGAAAACATTTAAGATAAATGCGGTAAATATGGATGGAGAGCGTGTTCAAAAGGATATGTCATTATTAGTTGAAACAAAAGGAATATTAGTTTCTACAGATAAAGTTAAATATCAACAAGGAGAAGAGATAAAAATAAATGTTTCTTCAGAGTTAGAAAGTACAAAAAATATTTATTTTTTCAAGAATGACAAATTAATAAAAATCTTAACTACTGATTCTTCAGAAACAAATGTTAATTTAGATGATGTATATGGAATAATTGATATATATGTAACTCAAAAAGAAAATGATGAATATTCTTCTTATTATAATAATCCTAAAAGTGATACAAATTCATACAAGAAAACTATTTTTATTAAACCAACAAAAGAATTAAATATTAATATAAGTACAGATAAACAAGAATATAGACCTGGAGATAATATAACAATATCTTTAGATACTACAGATGAAAATAATAATAATGTTGATAGTGCTTTACTTGTTAGTATGTTAGATAATTCCATTTTAAATTTAGAAAGTAATGATTTATCTATTGATAATATAAAGTTAGCTTTATCAGATTTATCTTTTTCTGATGAATTAGATGCAGTAACTTTGTATTCATGTATAGTTGATGATAAATCTGAACAAACCATGATGGCTTTATTGTTGAAACAAGATAATAAGGATATAAATTTAGACGAAACTTCAATATATAATTCTAAAGAAGAGGGGAAATCAGCTATAATTTCTATAATATCTATTATTGCTATAGTTTTTACAACTATCATTTATTTGTGTATTAGATTTCTTGGATTTAGAGAATTTATAAAACATGCATCAAATGTAATAGTTCCAGTATTTACTATTATGAGTATTTTCTTTATTTTTGAAGATGGGAGCTCTATATGGTGGATTTTTGATTTTGTAGTACTTATGTGTTTGGCAATATATATTGGATGGTGCTCAGTAATAAGTGACAAAATTTCTAAAACATCGATTTCAATAATAATATCAAGTATTATTATTACGATATTTTTGATTTTAATTAATAATTTTGAAAAAGCGGGAGCAATAATATTGTTAATATTAGCGGTATTATTTTTGGCTTTAGCAATATTAATAAAGATAAATAAGGTTAAAAAGTTAAAATTTGATAAGTTTATAAGAAAATTATCTAAAGAATTTGTATATATATGTAATTATATATGTGCTATGGCGATTTCTATAATTATAAGTAGTATAATAACTAAAAACATTGAAATAAATATATTTTTTATTCCAATAAGTATAGTATGTATATATTTCTTTAATTATTTATTTAGTAAGTTTAAAGTGAAACAAATATCTGATTATATTAAAAAGAGAAATATTAATTCATATACAGTAGTTATTTTAACTCTTATAGTGATATTAATAATAGGATATATTTCTATTAATGCTTTAAATGAAGTTTTTGATTTTTATGATGATTATGATGATGGATATTATTATAGATCTGGATTGTCAATAGAAAGTGATAGGGGCTCTGATGTTGGTGCAACATCTGATTCAACTTCTAGTTCATGGGGACTATCATCTATATTTGATACCGCTGACAATTTTATAGCAAGTACTAAATCAAAAGAGGAAAAAAATGAATCATCAAATAATAATATTACAACAGAAACAGTAGTGGATGATAATATTAGAAATGTATTTTTAGAAAGTATGTGTTTTATACCAGAATTAGTAACGACTAATGGTAGTGCAAAATTAGATTTAAAATTAAGTGATAATATAACAACATGGACTATACAAACAGTTGGAAATACTAAAGATGGAAAAGTTGGTTATGGAATGTTAGATACTGTAAAAGTATTTAAAGAGTTTTTTGTTGATTTTGAATTACCAAAAAATCTTGTTGAAACAGATAAAGTAAGCATACCTGTAACTGTATATAATTACACTAATAGTCAACTTACTACAAATTTAAAAATAAAGGAAGATGATTGGTTTACATTAAGCGAAAATAACAATATAACTGTAACAGTAGATGCAAATTCAACAAAAATGGTATATGTACCTATAACTATACAGAAAAATGGAAATTATAAATTTAGAGCAGAAGTGACAAATGATTCGTTATCAGATATTGTTGAAAAAGATTTAACTATATCGCCTAAGGGATACAAAGTGGAAAAGGTGGTTTCTACAGGTAGTTTAGACGATAATATATCAGAAGATATTCTAATATTAGATGATATAATTGAAAATACAGCTTCTGCAAAAGTAAAGATATATGCTAGTGCAATGTCACAAAATATAGAGGGAATGGAAAATATATTTAAAATGCCAACAGGTTGTTTTGAACAAATTTCTTCAAGTTTATATCCCAATATTTTAGCATTAAAATATTTAGAAGATAATAATATAGTTAATGAAGAATTAAAAACAAAGGCACTTAATTATATATCTTCTGGATACCAAAAGCTTTTAACTTATGAAGTAAAAGGAGAGAGTGGAGGATATTCATTATATGGAAATTCTCCAGCAGAGACAGTGTTAACGGCTTATGGTTTAATGGAACTTACAGATTTAAAAGAGGTATATAAAGTAGATGAATCTGTACTTAATAAAATGACAGAATTTCTTTATAAAAACCAAAATTCAAATGGTTCATTTAAGATAACAGGTGGATATATTGTAGGAGCAAGTTCACGTAAAAATTTAGCTTTAAATGCTTATATAGTATGGGCTTTATCTGAAAGTGACCCAGAAAATCAAAAGTTATCAAAATCTATAGATTATTTAAAAGAAAAATTGGATGATGTTGATGATAATTATACTTTAGCATTAATTGCAAATAGTTTAGCAAATGTGAAAGATAAAGAAGTAAATAATGTAATAAAAAGATTAGTAAATAATGTTAGTGTTTCTGGAAATAATGCATACATAACATCTAATACTAAAGATTATTATGGTTCAAGAAACAATAGACAAACAATTCAAACTGTTGCATTAACATCTATGGCTTTGTCTAAAACTTCAAAGAATAGAGATACTAATAAAGCATTAATAAATTATTTGATTAGTAAAAAAGATACAAGGGGAACATGGTATTCAACACAAGCTACAATTTTATCATTGAAAGCAATAAATGAACAAAATATAAAAAATAAAATAAATAATAATCAAACTATTATTGTAAAAGTAAATTCTAATGAACAAAAAATAGAAGTTAAAGATAATGAATTAGAATTTTATGAATTAACTTTTGATAATTTACAAAAAGAAAATAAATTAAATATTGATATAGAAAAAGGTAGTTTGTATTATGAAGTAGTAGAAGAGTATTATATTCCTTATGAAAATGTTAATACATCTGAAGATAATATAGAAATAACTGTTGAGACTAATAATAATTTAAAAGTAAATGATATATTAGAGGCAAAAGTAAAAGCTATAAATAAAAGCAATGAGAATATATCTAATGGAATGGTAACTATATCTATTCCTCAAGGTTTTACAGTTGTAGAAGATAGCTTAATGTTGTTACAAAGTAAAGGAATAATTGAAAAATATGAAATATCATATACTTCTGTAAATATTTATTTGAGGGATTTTGAGATAAGTCAAATTGTGGATTTAAATATTAAGTTTAGAGCATCTTATCCAGTGGAAGTTACTGGATGCTCAGTTAGAGCTTATGATTATTATAACCCAGAAGTTGAGGGAAAGTCGTTGCCTATACAAATAGTGGTTAATAATTGAATTAAATGATTATATAAGAAAAATAAAAAACTCAGTAATCAATGGTTACTGAGTTTTGTTTGGTTGCGGGAGTAGGACTCGAACCTACGACCTTTGGGTTATGAGCCCGACCAGTTCTCACTAATTTTATAATTTTTAAATATTATATATTCTTACTCTTGCAACCATTTCGAAAGTATTTAATACTTCGATTTTTTATACAAATTTGTCAATGTCCCTTTAATGTCCCTTAAACTATATCTTTCGGTATAGACATTATCTGTTCCATTCCCTTTAAAAACTCTGGCACTACTTGAATATTATTTACTTGTTCTAGCTTTTCAATTTCAGCTTTATTTGTGTCTTCATCATATTCAACATAGTAATCCATAGTTGTACTAGCTAAGGCATGTCCTAAATATTGTTTTATCTGATTTACAGGTATATTTACATCTATACACCTTGTTGCAAATAAATGTCTTAACTGATATACACTTAAATGCTTAAAATTATGTCTTTTCAAAATCTTATCAAGTGTATCCCATAAATAATCACTACTTAAAGCATGTCCTAAACTATTCATAAAAATATACTCATCATCTAACTGTTCTTTTTTCGTATAGCCTCTTTGTTGCATAATATAATGCATATATGCATACATCATATTATTTAGCCATTTTTGCAATGGTATATTTCTATAACTAGATGGTGTTTTCAAGTCTTTCTCTTCAAATTTAGATTCAATTTTTTCAAAATTATCATCATAATAGGTTACTTTTCCATAATTATCTCTTACTTTTACATTAGCATCTTCATAGCTATAATGTTTCCATTTCATACCACCATTTTCTCCTGGTCTGACACCTGTATTCATTATAAAAATGTAGCATAGTCCATTTGTTTCAGAAAGTAATATTTCTATTAATTGCTGTTGCTCTGCTGGTGATATTGTAGGTTTCTTTTTCTTTCTTTGAACTTTTGGTGTACGAATAGTTGGAATAGGATTGAATTTTATTATCTTATCTATTTCAGCATCCGTAAATGCCATATTCAAAATACTTTTTATCTCTTTTATAGTTTTAGGAGAATATTTTTTTATACCTTTCTTTTCATTTCCTGTTGTTAAGTCAGAGAAATATTCTTGAAGAATTAATCTATCTAAAGACTGCATAGGATAATCACCTAAATAGGGAATGATATTTGTTTTAATTTTTTCAATGTACCCTTGTAGAGTTCTAGGTTTAACAAACGGTCTTTTATGAATACGAATCCATTTTTTTAGCCATTCTTCTAATGTTATTTTATCTTTTTCAACATATTCATTATCGTTTGCTTCTTGTTTTGCTTTTATCATTTCTTGTACTAGAATTCTTTTATCTTTATTAAATAAAGATATTTGCTTTGATTTGCCATTTACTTTTATTGTTATTCTTCCTTCATATCCACCATTTTTTTGTCTAATAGATCCCATCCCTCTGGTGTTTCGTTTTTTCTTTACTGGCTGGTTTTGTGAAGTTTTTACCATAGTTCTGCCTCCATTCAATATAGAGAACATTAAAAGTAAAAGCACAATATTTAATATTCTCTATTATAGTGCATGTTCTATGAAAAAACAATGTTAAACAAAAAATCTTCCAGAATTTTTATCAAACCAGTCTTGTAATTTATTTTTGTTAATAACAATTCTTCTTCTAAATTTAATACATCTTTTAAAAATAAATATACTA
>OJNH01002902.1_pt1 | contig 11458 bp, 10 predicted proteins | sample 1597361 | NCBI WGS metagenome assembly OJNH01 (sample SAMEA2452136, study PRJEB22498) | human gut metagenome | biome: human feces; feature: human gut; material: feces | place: Australia | collected 2012
TGTGACTGTCGTCATCCGTCTCCTCGCTTCCTATTTTCATTGGAATTTATGGAGAATCCGCTAATTAGGGGTTTCATTCTTTTTTTCAGAGTGTTATACTCTTAAATTAGAAAACATTTTGAAAAGGAGCGATAACCACTATGAGTAAAGCAGATGAAGTAAGAAAAGCAATGGTAGCTGCGATGAAAGCAAAAGACAAAGAAAGAAAAGACTCTCTGTCCATGCTCTTATCCGCACTGAAAAACAAAGCAATTGATAAAAGAGAAGATTTAACAGAAGCAGAAGAAAATGAAGTTGTCTTAAAAGAAATCAAACAGACAAAAGAAACCTTAGAAATGACTCCTGCTGACAGAACTGATATTATCGAAGAATGCAGCAAACGCATCGCCGTATACGAAGAATTTGCACCAAAAATGTTAAATGAAGACGAAATCAAAACAGTAATCGATGGAGTCTTAAAAGAACTTGAAATTGAAACGCCAACCGGAAAAGATAAAGGACGCATCATGAAAGTCCTGATGCCAAAAGTAAAAGGAATTGCCGATGGCAAACTGGTAAATCAGGTACTTGCAGGTATGATGCAGTAATTTCTAATTCAAAATACTAATTTTCAATTCAAAAAAGACCTCTGAACAATGTTCAAAAGGTCTTTTTCTTTTATTTTTGCCAAATCAGACGGAATGTACTTCCCTTATCAATGGTACTTTCCAGTTCTACTTTTGCTCCCAGATAAGCAGCACCGTGTTTTACAATCGAAAGTCCAAGACCGGTTCCACCAATTTCTTTTGAATGACTTTTATCCACACGATAAAATCGTTCAAATACTCTGCTCTTTTCCGCCGCTGTGATTCCAATTCCGGTATCACGGACAGACAGACATATCTGATTTCTTGCATTTAATACTGTAACGGTAACACTTCCGCCTTTTTTATTGTATTTAATCGCATTATCACACAGATTAGAAACAATTTCATCTAAAATCGGCAGTACGGTTTCAAGTTCTGCATGTTCACCTTCCATATTCAACTGAACCTGTGCTTTATTAGCAGATTCCTGAAGCCTGCTCAATACATCTTTAGCCAGATTATAGATATCTACTTTTTCTCTCTGATACGGCTGACAATTTTCATCCAGCTGAGAAATTTTTATAATATCATCCACTAAGGTAACCAGTCTCTGTGTCTCATCAAATATCTTTCCTGCAAACTTCCGAACATCTTCCTGTTTTACAAAACCACTTTGAATGATTTCTGCAAAGCCTGAAATCGAAGTCAACGGAGTCTTTAATTCATGAGAGACATTTGCTGTAAATTCCCGTCTTAAAGAATCTCTCTGCATTTTTTCAGTCACATCAATCAAAAGAATCACTGCACCTGCTATCGTTTCTTTGTCAAATACCGGATTTGCACAAATCTGGCAGTAACGTTCTCCCAAATTTAATACAGACTCTACATGTTCTCCACGTAAGACTTTGTCTATTGTCTTCTCAAATGCTTCACTACGATTCAGTGACAGCACACTTTCTTTATCTTTTACCTGTCCGGCATCTAAAAGTTCCAGTGCACTGGCATTGCTGGAAAGCAGATCTGTCTGTGTATCAATGACAAGAAGTCCCTCCTGCATCTGCCTTGTGATAATCTGAAATTCTTTCTGCTGTCGTTTTGCATCCGAAAGCTGTTTCTGAATGGTCTTCTGCTGTTTATTAATCTTTGTAATAAATGGAGCCATTTCATCGTAAGTATCAATTTCATCCGGATGTTCCAAATCCAGCTCATTTAATGGTGTTACAATATGTTTGGAAAGTCTCGATGCAAAAAATGCTCCTAATAATATCATAAGAACCAACACGCAGACAGCCGGGAAAATCAGCTGTTTTAACAGAGCAATCACCGTATATTGATTGCTCGAAATACGAAGGATACTATTATCAGACAAACGTTTTGCATAGTAAACCGTCTTTTCTCCTAATGTATCAGACTGTCTGACAGAAGTTCCTGCACCATTTTTCTGTGCATCCTTAATTTCTTCCCTGTCATTGTGATTCGACATATCAAAAGCGTCTGCTTTATTATCAAAAATAACCGTTCCATCCTCTGCAATCCAGGTCACCCTTGCCGAATTTTTTGGAAGCTTCTCAAGGGCACTCTCTCCATTTTCCTCGACTGCAAGTTCCAGATAAGATGCTTCTGCTTTTAATTCTTTTTCTAATTGATTCCCAAAAAAATGATATAAAACGCCCATAAGAAATGCCAGTCCTGTCACCATGCAGACTGCAGAAACCAGCATAATTGAGCGGAAAATCCGTTTTGTCATGAAGCTTTTCCTCCTATCTTATATCCTACTCCTCTTACTGTTTTGATACAGTCTCCGGCATCTCCCAGCTTTTGCCTGAGTGTCCGCACATGAACATCTACCGTTCTGCTTTCCCCATCAAATTCATAGCCCCAGATACGGTCTAACAATTTTGACCTTGAAAATACAGTTTCCTGTTCAGAAAGCAGTACACACAGCAGTTCAAATTCTTTTAAAGTAAGTGAGATTTCTTTTCCGTCCACACTCACAATATGTCTGGATGGACAAACATAGATTTTTCCAAACTGATATTCTTTGACCCTTTCCTGTTCTTTCGGATCGCTTCGCCTTAATGCAGCACGCACTCGTGAAATCAGTTCCATCATACGAAACGGCTTTGCGATATAATCATCCGCTCCACTGTCGAGACCTAATACTGTATCATATTCGCTTCCCTTTGCAGTCAGCATAATAACAGGCAATTTTTTGGTCTGGCTTGTATTTTTAATTTTCTTCAAAATACTAAGTCCATCCTCTTCCGGCAGCATAATATCAAGCAAAAACAGGGATGGAATCTCCTGCTGCATTGCCTTCCAAAATTTAGATGGGCGTTCAAAGCTTTCTGTTTCAATCCCCTGACTGTTTAATGTGTATGTGACCAGTTCTCTTATATTTTCATCATCCTCTACCAGATAGACCAACCCTTTCACCTCATTCCTATCTGTCTGCTATATGATGTTCATTACTCTTATGCACACCGGTAATAGAATACTGTACCCATTCTGCAACATTAACTGCGTGGTCGCCAATTCTCTCAAAATATTTTGCTGCCATTAAAATATCAATTGCCGCTCTTGGGTCATTGTTTTTTCCCTGAATTTCCTGAATCAGTTCTTCTCTTATTTTATTAAATAAATCATCTACGATATCATCTGATTCAATAACTTTTTCTGCAAGCTCCAAATCATTTTTTACAAACGCATCAATGCTTTTTGTTACCATGTCAATCGTTGCCTTTGCCATATCATGAATCTGAACTTTACTAGCAATACTGCTGTTTACAATATAAGGAGTCAAGTCAGAAATATCTGCCGCCTGGTCGCCGATTCTTTCCAAATCAGAAATCAGTTTTAAGGCAGCCGAGATAACACGTAAATCTCTTGCTACCGGCTGTTGCTGAAGCAGAAGTCTCATACAGATATCTTCAATTTCTCTTTCTTTTGCATCTACTTCACTCTCAAGTGCTGCCACTTTATGCAAAGTATTCTCTTCCTGAACTTCTAAAGAAGACGAAGCCAGTGTGATTGCCTGCTCGCATAAACTTCCCATTTTAATTAATTCCACATGCAGCTTTTCCAATTGCTGGTCAAATCTTGTACGCATATCAACCAAACCTCCCTGTAATATAATCCTCTGTTCTCTTATCTTTCGGCATAGAGAATAATTGTTCTGTTTCACCAAATTCTACGATTTCCCCTAAAAGGAAAAATGCAGTTTTATCAGAAATACGGGCTGCCTGCTGCATGTTATGCGTAACCATTACAATTGTATACTCTTTCTTTAATTCCATTGCCAGTTCTTCGATTTTGGAAGTTGAAATTGGGTCAAGGGCACTGGTCGGCTCGTCCATTAAAAGTACTTCCGGCTGAACTGCAAGTGCTCTTGCAATGCAAAGTCTCTGCTGTTGTCCACCGGACATTCCAAGTGGATTGGATTTTAAACGATTCTTTGTCTCTTCCCAGATGGCAGCATCTCGCAGGGATTTTTCTACGATATCATCCAGTTTGGATTTGGAACGGATTCCATGAGTGCGCGGTCCATAAGCAATGTTATCGTAAATACTCATTGGAAATGGATTTGGCTTCTGAAATACCATTCCGACACGTTTTCTAAGCAGATTGACATCCATCTTTCCGTAAATATCTTCTCCATCCAGCAAAACCTGTCCATCAATCCGGCATCCTTCTACCAAATCATTCATACGATTTAATGATTTCAAAAGCGTCGATTTTCCACATCCGGACGGTCCGATAAATGCTGTAATTTCATTTTGCGGAATCTTAATATTTATATTTTTTAATGCCTTAAAATCTGAATAATACAAATCCAGATTTGAGACTTCTATTTTCTGATTTTTTTTCAATTCCATTTCCGTTATTCTTTCCCTTTCGTAAGTTTCTTTGCTATTTTTCCGGAACCCCAGTTAATCAGCAGAACAAAAATTAACAGGACAACGGATACTGCATACGCCTGATTCATATATAAACCTTCTCTGGAAAGATTGTACATGTGTACTGCTAAAGTTGAACCAGAACCCATGATGCTCGACGGCACTTCTGCCACCGCACCTGCGGTATAAATCAAAGCTGCTGTTTCTCCAATGATTCGTCCGACTGCAAGAATAACACCGGCTAAAATACCGGGAATTGCACTTGGAAGTACAATTTGAAATACCGTTCTGAGTTTTCCTGCTCCAAGTCCGAAACTTCCTTCACGAAAGGAATCCGGAACGGATTTTAATGCTTCTTCCGTCGTTCTCATAATCAGCGGAAGAATCATAATTGACAATGTCAGAGCACCTGCAAGTAAAGAATAACCCCATTTTAATGCAGTTACAAAAAACAATGCACCGAACAGACCATATACGATAGATGGAATTCCGGAAAGTGTCTCTGTCGTCAGACGAATAATTTTTACAAATTTATTTCCTCTTTTTGCATATTCCACAAGATAGATTGCGGAAAAAATACCAAGCGGCACTGCAATGACCAGTGATAATATCACAATAATTAACGTATTAATAATAGATGGAAGCATGGAAGCATTTTCACTTGTATATTTCCATGCAAATAACTGTGGTGTCAGATTCGGAATTCCATGAACCAAAATATAGACAATCAGGAAAAATAAGACTAAGAAGGTTAAAGCGGCTGATGCAAAGACCAGACCTTTTAAAATACCGGCACTGATTTTTGCTGCCTGATGTTCTTTTTTATGCATGACCACTTTCCCCCTTATTTAATCTGGCAACGCAGAAGTTAATAATTAAGATAAATACAAATAATACCACGCCTGTTGCGATTAATGCTTCTCTGTGTAAATCTGCTGCATATCCCATTTCCAGTACAATGTTTGATGTCATGGTTCTGACACCTCTTAAGATTCCGGCAGGCATACGTGCCTGATTTCCTGCTACCATTACAACTGCCATGGTTTCACCGATTGCACGACCGATTCCAAGTACCACACCTGCAATCAGACCGGATTTGGCAGCCGGAAGCACAACGAAAAACAAACTTCTTTCTTTTGTTGCGCCAAGTGCCAGAGAACCTTCATAGTAATTGGAAGGTACTGCACGGATTGCAGATTCCGTCACCCCGATAATCGTCGGAAGAATCATGATTCCAAGCAGGATAGAAGCACTTAAAATACTGCTTCCGTTTCCTTTGTGGAATAAATCGCGAATCAGTGGAACTAACATCATTAAACCAAAGAAACCATATACAACCGATGGGATTCCGGCCAATAAGTCAATTGCCGATTTAAAAAAACGATATACTTTTTTTGGACAGTAGGAAGCCATAAATACAGAAGTTAAGATTCCAATCGGAACTCCGATTAAAATTGCACCTGCGGTTACATAAATACTTCCCATAATCATCGGAAGGATTCCGTAAATATTATTTCCCGGTTTCCACATCGTTCCTAAAAGAAACTTGAAAATTCCAATTTCTTTCATCGCCGGAATTCCGTTTACAAACAAAAACAGACAAATCAAAGCGACTGCAAGTACGGATGCACATGCGGCGCTAAAAAACACCGCATGCATCACCTGTTCTTTATATTTTTTCATTCTGTTCACCCTTTTAACCTTCTTCAGGCTACTGATTCTTTCTTAAGTCTTCTTTACTGAAGCGCCTCATCCCATGTAAGCACATCACCTGTAAAGATGGATTTTACCTGGTCGGAGCTCAGTTCATCAGTCGGGTTATCATTGTTTACGACTACTGCAATACCATCCATTGCAATAACAGTTGGTGTCAGACCTGCTTCTTTTTCAGAATCTTTTAATTCTCTGGAAGCCATTCCGATATCACATACACCATCAATTGCATTCTGCATACCTGTTGTAGAATCACTTGTCTGGATTTCTACTTCTACATCACTGTTAACTGCCTGATAAGCTTCTTTTAATTTTTCCATTACAGGAGATACCGAAGAAGAACCTGCAACAACAACTTTTCCGCTTGCTCCGTTTGATTTATAATCACTCACATCATCAAGAGGGATGTATTTGTTGTCTTCCACTACTTTCTGTCCTTCGGTACTTAAAATAAAGTCTTCAAAATCCTGTGCTGCGTCACTTAAATCCTCTTTTGTTGCAATGTTAAACGGTCTGGAAATTTTATAACTTCCATTTTTGATGTTTTCTGCTGTTGCTTCGCTTCCATCAATCTTAACAGCTTTTACGGAATCATCTAAAGAACCAAGTGAGATATAACCAATTGCGTATTCATCCTGTGCCACGGTAGACATCATAACAGAAGTACTGTTTGTGATATTTGCTTCTTCTGTTGTCATATCTACTTTTTCTCCGTTTACTTCTTCTTCAATTCCGAATAATTCTACGAAAGCCCCTCTTGTACCAGAACCATCTTCTCTTGATACAACTGTGATGTCTCTTGTATTATCCCAGTCACTGTCTGCATCGGCACTGCTCTCTGTTTTTGCAGTTCCATCTGTACTTCCACTGTTGTCTGTTCCTGAATTACTGCTTCCACATGCTGTCATTGCCACTGCCATAATTCCTGTAATTAATAATACTGCTACTTTTTTCTTCATAATTGAATTCTCCTTGCTTTATGATTTTTATCTTTTTTAGTATTGCTCTCATTTACGAGTCTCAGTATAAAAAAGCAAAGTAAAATATAAAATCTGTCTCATGTTAAATTTTTGTAAAAAAAGAAGTTGTTAAAATTCTCTCTTTTAACAACTTCTTTTCTATAAAAACTATGTTTTTTATTTTCCCTGCATTCGTTTAATTACTTTTAACCTTGTAAATTCTTCTCTCTCTTTTTCTTCGAGTGCATTGCTGATGGATTTAGTCAATTCTTCATATTTCGGAATTGTAATATTCTTCAGCGCATTGGCTCTTTTCTGGGTTTTCTTAATATTAATTGCCAGACGATAGGCTGCATTTTCCACCGCTGAAAGACGAATCGTCAGCTGTTTTACTTTTTCAAACGCCACCTTTGCTTCATCAAGAGAAGCCTTTGTTCCATAATAAGCATAAGTTGGCGCATTAGATGATTCATTCGCCTGAACTAATGGAATCTCTGTTCCCATAACACTTCGGGTCTTAATCTGAATCGAATCTTCCACCGGAACAGTTCTTGAAATTTCCTGTACATAGCTAATTCCAATATCCAAATTTGCTCTCTGAAGTGCCGAATAAGCCGTACGAAATGTGACATCAATCTGTGACTGGATATCTTTTGCCTGGTCTACTAACTCCATCAGTTCTTTAATTAAAATATTTCTTTTTTTGTCCATCAAATCAAAGCCCTGTTTGGATAAAGCGAGAGAATTTTTTGCCAGTATCAGATTTCCTTTGGTTGGAAAGGTATTCGGATCCATAACATCACCTCTTCTTTATGCATTCTCTTCCGGATGATAGTATTTATCCAGTATCTTCGTGTCAATACGGTCGAGCTCATCTCTTGGAATCATTCCAAGCAGTTTCCATCCGAGATCCAGGGTTTCCTGAATACTTCTGTTTTCATCCGGTCCCTGACCGACAAACTGTTGTTCAAATGCATTTCCAAATTCCAGATATTTTTTATCGAGCGGTGAAAGTTCATCTTCACCAATAACAGATGCAAGTGCTCTGGCATCTCCTACTTTTGCATAACAGGAAAACAGCTGGTTTGCTACATCCTGATGGTCTTCTCTCGTATAACCTTCACCGATACCATCCTTCATCAGACGAGACAGGGATGGAAGGACATTAATCGGCGGATAAATTGCCTGCCCATGAAGCTGACGCTCGAGTACAATCTGACCTTCTGTAATATACCCGGTTAAGTCAGGGATTGGATGCGTAATATCATCATTTGGCATTGTAAGAATCGGAATCTGTGTAACCGAACCTGTTCCACCTCTTACAATTCCTGCACGTTCATAAAGGGTTGCCAGTTCACTGTATAAATAACCCGGATAACCTTTTCTTGATGGAATCTCTCCTTTTGAAGAAGAAACCTCTCGCATCGCTTCCGCAAAAGAAGTAATATCAGTAAGAATAACCAAAATGTGCATGCCTTTCTCAAATGCCAGATACTCTGCCGCAGTAAGTGCAACCTTTGGTGTAATCAATCGCTCTACTACAGGGTCATTTGCCAGATTCAGATACATGACTACGTGGTCCGCAACACCGCTCTCCTCAAAAGTTCTGCGGAAAAATTCTGCTACATCATATTTTACGCCCATTGCCGCAAATACAATCGCAAATTTCTCATCACTGTCCCCACCAAGAGAAGCCTGTTTTACAATCTGTGCTGCAAGCTGATCATGTGGAAGTCCGTTTCCTGAGAAAATCGGAAGTTTCTGTCCACGAATCAGGGTTGTCAAACCATCAATCGCAGAGATACCTGTCTGAATGAAGTTTCTCGGATACTCTCGTTTGACCGGATTTAACGGCAGACCATTAATATTTAATTTCATTTCCGGAATCACCGGACCAAGGTCGTCAATTGGTTTTCCGATTCCATTAAAAGTTCGCCCAAGGATGTCCGGAGATAATTCTACTTCCATCGGGTGTCCGGTCAATTTTGTATGGGTATTTAACAGAGACATGTTTTCTGTTCCTTCAAATACCTGAATGACAGCTTTATCCTCATAAATTTCTACAATACGCCCGATTTTTTTTGTACCGTCATCTACTTTAAATTCTACAATTTCATCAAAGGCTGCATCCTGCACCCCTTCGAGCACAACCAGAGGGCCGTTGATTTCACTTAAGCCAAGATATTCGATTGCCATTCCGTTCCCTCCTTATCCATTCTTTTCCATGACTGTATCATAGAAATCATCTACTGCTTTTTGATAATCATCCATCATCTCTAACTTATCGTTTGGTACATCATATTTAATAGAGATTACTTTTTCAAAAATGTTTTCCCGACGAAGTATAGACATCGGCATCCCCATTGCAATCAGACTTCTGCATTTTTGATTCAAATACAAAATAATTTCCATCATCTTAAACTGCTTCTCCAGAGAAACACAGGTATCATCCGGATGAAATGCATTCTGCTGTAAAAATCCAAGACGAATCACTCTTGCAATCTCAAGGGTCAGCTTTTGGTCGTCCGGAAGTACATCACTACCAATCAATTTTACAATTTCCATCAGACTGCTTTCCTGATTCAAAATTGCCATTAATTTATTTCTGTCATCCACAAATTTGGGTGAAACATGTTCTCCATACCAGTGTGCCAAATCATTTAAATACTCACTGTAACTGGTCAGCCAGTGAATTGCCGGAAAGTGTCTTGCATAGGCAAGGGATTTATCCAGCCCCCAGAAACAGCGCACAAATCGTTTTGTATTTTGTGTAACTGGTTCAGAGAAGTCACCGCCCTGAGGAGAAACCGCTCCGATAATTGATACCGAACCTTCTGTTCCATTCAAGTTCTGCATCATGCCGGCTCTTTCATAGAACGCAGACAGTCTTGATGCCAGATAAGCAGGGAAACCTTCCTCAGCAGGCATTTCTTCCAGTCGTCCGGACAGTTCTCGAAGTGCCTCTGCCCATCTTGAAGTGGAATCTGCCATGATTGCCACATCGTATCCCATATCACGGTAATATTCAGCAAGTGTGATTCCGGTATAAATAGAAGCTTCACGTGCTGCAACCGGCATGTTTGAAGTGTTCGCAATCAGGGTGGTACGTGCCATCAGTGCATTTCCCGTTTTTGGGTCATGCAGTTTTGAGAAATCCTCCAAAACCTGAGTCATTTCATTTCCACGTTCTCCACATCCGATGTAAACAACGATATCTGCATCGGCCCATTTTGCAAGCTGATGCTGGATTACGGTTTTTCCACTACCGAATGGTCCAGGAACCGCGGCAACACCACCTTTTGCAATTGGGAAGAAAGTATCAACAACTCGCTGTCCTGTTACAAGCGGCATTTCCGGAGGAAGTTTTTTCAGATATGGACGTCCACGACGAACCGGCCATTTCTGCATCATTGTAAGTTCTTTTTCTCCGTTTTCGGTTTCGATTACAGCAACCACTTCTTCTACTGTAAATTCACCGGCTTTAATTTCTTTTACTTTACCTTTGATTCCGTAAGGAACCATGATTTTATGATTTACTACAATTGTTTCCTGAACAGTACCGAGAATATCTCCGGCTTCTACTTCTTCACCTGCTTTTACAACTGGTTCAAAGTTCCATTTGATATCTCTTTTCAGAGAAGGAACTTCAACACCTCTTTTTAAGTTAGTTCCGGAAACTTTCATGATATCATCAAGCGGACGCTGGATTCCATCATAAATACTGGTAATCAAACCAGGTCCAAGTTCTACGGAAAGAGGTGCATCTGTAGATTCTACCGGTTCTCCCGGTCCAAGTCCTGATGTTTCTTCGTATACCTGAATTGATGCCTCATCACCGTGCATCTCGATGATCTCTCCAATCAGACGCTTTTCACTAACACGTACAACGTCACGCATGTTAGCATCTCGCATTCCCTCTGCAATAACCAGCGGTCCTGCAACTTTTTTAATCGTACCTTTGCTCATGGGAACGAATCACCTGCTTTCTAAAATATTCGTATCGTGACTTTAATAAAGTTAATCATCACGTTTCACTTCCAAAAAGGATATCCGAGCCAACAGCCTGCTCTACGGATTTCTTCACGCCTTCCACACCATCGCCTGTATTACCGGAAACTCCCGGAATACGGATCACAGCAGGGAAAAGCTGCTCCTGAAATTTTTCGATTATTTTTTCACACTCTGCAGCCATCGCTTCTGTAATATAAATAATTCCATATTCATTTGCTGCAAGTGTCTCTAATTTTTCTTCGGCCTCTTTTCGGGATGTTACCGGAAACGTGTCAAGACCCAGCGCCGCAAAGCCAAAAATGCTATCATAATC
>OJNH01002905.1_pt1 | contig 11450 bp, 9 predicted proteins | sample 1597361 | NCBI WGS metagenome assembly OJNH01 (sample SAMEA2452136, study PRJEB22498) | human gut metagenome | biome: human feces; feature: human gut; material: feces | place: Australia | collected 2012
ACAACCAGATACTGCTTTGCCGTCGATGAGATCTGCTCCAGAAATAAGTCAATATCCTGCTTTGACAGAATCTCACTAAACACAACAACAAGTATGCCGTATATCATCTGGATCAGAGCAAAAAACACAACTGACCATATGCGTTTCCCCTTTGTGAATGCATGGCCAAATGCATAGGCGGCGTTGATCGTCCAGATATTGCACATCACACCGAGCCACATCATAAGAAGTGCCAATACGCCATCCAACACAATCAGACTCCGATCCACTATCATCCCGGACATCGAAAGGAATTGCTGTACAAACCCTACGAAATCACTGAACACCTCGAAATTCCCTGTTGCGACGCAGACAGCAAGCCCATAAACAGCAACCATCCAGGCAATCATCACCAGATCACAGATAAGTCTCGCGCCGATGAGTGTGGATGTCTTTACCGGCAGGGTATGGGTAAGATACCCCTGATCCTTGAAGAAGCGATTCCGGAAATCAAGGCATGGAAGCAGTACGACCATCACAATCACGGCAAACATTGCCAGAGCAAACATCACATCTACAAGCTTTACAAATACGGCAAATGCAGTCGTACCAACCACGTTATATAATTTATCCAGTCCGAGCACGATAACCGCAAAAAGCATCACACCGGCAGATATCATTCCGACTAATCCGGAACGGTTTACAAATTCATTTTTTATACATTTTCCTAGCATCGAAATACCTCCCTGAATATCTCATCAATTGACTGTCCTTTTTCTGCCCGCAATGCATCCGCATCCTTCTGACAGATAATCTCTCCCTCTTTGATGAAGATGACTTCATCCAATATGTTCTCGATATCCGAGATCAGATGTGTGGACAGCAGGATCGTCGCTTTCTCATCGTAGTTTGTAAGAATCGTCTGCATGATATAGTCTCTGGCAGCCGGATCGACACCCGCGATCGGCTCATCTAAGACATACAGCCTTGCCCGGCGGCTCATCACCATAATCAACTGTACCTTCTCTTTGTTACCTTTCGACAGCTTCTTCAAGGTCATATCCGGGTCGATATTTAAGAGCTTCATCATGTCATACGCCGCGTCTCATCGAAATCCGCATAGAAGTCCTTGAACATATTGACAAGCTGACGGATCTTTAAGTACTCGTTGAAATACGTCCGCTCCGGCAGATATGAAACAACCGCCTTTGATTCCGGTCCGACCTCATGTCCACAGATGCGGATACTTCCTTTCTCTGGCTGCAGCAGACCAACCAGCATCTTGATGAGTGTCGTCTTACCACTTCCATTCGGTCCCAGCAGACCGATAATCTTTCCTTCCGGCAATGCCAGGTTCAGGTTCTCAAATACAGTTTTCGAGATCCCGTATCCTTTCTTCACACCGGAGATTTCTACTAAATTACTCATAGTTTCCTTTCCTCCTGATTTATGGTTCTGATTGCTTATTGTGCTTTCACAGTTGATTCTTTTAGGAATGTTTCAAGCGCTGCACATATTTCGCTGTCCGCATATCCAAGGCTCCGCATATTATCCACATAGGTCTGTATATGCTTTTTACTCAATTCCTCTCTCAAGCTTCCACCTCCTGCCACTCTGTCTGCTACAAATCGTCCGGCTGTCCGTTGGGAATACAGCACGCCCTCGCGCTCTAGCTCTGCCAGTGCTTTCTGCATCGTATTCGGATTCACACCCGCGGTCACTGCAAGCTCTCGCACCGCCGGCACCTGGTCACCCGGCTTTAAGACGCCCTGCGCGATCTGCGTCTTGATGATTTCCACAATCTGCAGGTAGATCGGAGATTCATTGTTGAACTTCCACGCCAATCTTTGTTCCTCCTTTTTGTATTATTGTATTATTTGAGTAGTATAATAATACAGTGGTACAGTTTTGTCAAGTACTTTTTAAAAAATATGCTGAACATGTTTCATCATTGCTTTTATATAAAAAAAGAAGCCATCTGCATACACAGATAGCAGGTGGTTTATTTTTCTATCTATACAAAAAATCGAGCAGGTTAACACCTGCTCGTTATAAAATAATGTTAGACTGTATTCGAATTTAAGAAGAACAATTAAACTATTATATTTTCATTACCCAAACAATCTCTTCAACCAATTCCAAATATCTGACTGCAATAAAATAATTTATACCCCCTTTCTTAATTGCTCTATAAAAGCTTACACTTCACATAACATTTTCTTACTTTGGATGTAGTTTTAAAATCCGATAACTATTTTTATATGAAAACACCAGCCAAGCAAGCCATAACCATAACAACAATTCCAAATAGTAACAGCTATACAAAAATAAGCATATCAAAACCGCACCCAATATTCCATTTGTTTTTTTGCTTCTCAATCTAAAACAATCTAACAAAACATATATACTAAACAATATAAATAGAGCAACATATTTAACACCTATTTGTACCGCTTCTACACCTATACACATACCATAAATTATCAACGTCAACAGAATGCATGCCATTTTCACACGTCGCTTAGTTTCTGTTAAGGTATCCCCACTGTTCCAGACAGCCACAAGCAACACTATCATACCAATACAAAAATTCACATTGGCACAGTACCGATGATACAAATATGATACACTCGGTTTGATATGGAATCTTAGTTTTTCATCAACCGTCACTGGATATTCTACTTCTACATTTCCTTTCAAATCCCCACTCTGTTTTATACGGATTACATCTGTTCCCGGCTTTTCTGCCTTCACCACGCAACCTTGAAAATCCTTATGATTCCATGCCAATCCGATGATTACATATTCATGCTCTATCGTTAAATCTGCATACGGATAGTAACTAGACAAATCCTCACATACAACCGTCGTCCTCGTTTCCTCTGGAATATATGCATAAAACGTCTTCTTTGGTGCAAATATATATGCAAGATTACATACGATCCCACATATTGCAAAAATTATTACAGCTCTGCGCACTGACTTTTTTGCAAATGCATCCCTGACAGAACACCATGCACTTACCCGTTGTTCTATCTTACCTGTCAATATCAGGTATACCACAACTGATGCAATATGCAGGTATATTATAATAGTCATTTTATCTGCCTGTGGGAACAACCGAATTAACATCTTACATATGCTGATTCCTGCAAACAAAGAGCTCTCTGAAACAACTACATTTTTAATCACTGTATAAACCATACAACATGCAAGCAACACAGGCACCCAGTTAATCAGCCTTGGCACCCATAACCATGGAATAATTGTATAGCGTACAGTTTCCGTTGTTTGATTCCTTACAACTGTGGAAAATATGTTATAATCCTGCACAGAAATGCCAACGATCAAAATATATGTAACAATATACATTATGGTACAATAAATAATTTTTCTTTTCATGTTTAATATATACTTAAGATATTACTAAAGTAACTAATCTTTTTTTCAAAACTAACAAGCTTAATATAATATTCCTCACCCCATGAACATATCCTACAATATGTATCATATTTGCCATCTTCATAGATTTTATATATTCCTGTAATCGTAAAAAAATGTGATTTTATTTTCTGATTAACAGAATATAAAGCCCCCGCATTGTTTTTATAAAGTTGTAACGGTTCCCTTGGTGCATAATACGATGCAACAACTGGTATATTATCATCAAGCATATTAATAATGCCATATTTTATATTATCTCCATCATAACTTTGTGCCCAATTAACTCTATATTCAGCACCATTATTATTTAACGTTATACGAAGTCCTTTTTCCATAGTTTTTGGAAAAACTCCAAAAACTCTGTCTACTTTATATGTTTCAAATTTTTTATTCACAAATTTTTTATAGCTATCATTTGTATATGCGCCTGCATTTTTTTTCAAGATACCTGCATCACTTATCTGATAAGCGCGTGTATCTAACAAATACAACTCTAGATCACTCATTGCAATAAGACCGCATCCACTGTCTTCTATATTCTTATTCTCATTTTTCCACCATCCTTGATTTCCCCCCATCAAGCAGTTTCCATTAGGATCTAATATAGACAAATAATTATATTTTCCCAAATATGCAATATCAACTATATCTTTGCTGAATGGTTTTTCATCAATAGTATCTGGAATACCATCCCCATCTGAATCTTTTTTCCCCGGATGACTCTTCATATGCGCAATAGTACACGAGTATAAATTACCATCCACGTAAACAACTTCTTGAGTGGGCACCCCTCCTAATTCGTCATAATCACTAATCCCATCTCCATCCGAATCTACAAGATTAGGATCTGTATATACAATTTTGTTATTAGATAGTTTTATTCCATTAATTTCATATATATCATATATTCCATCTCCATCACTATCCTTCATATCTATATTATCAACGGTTTCTTTTTGAAGGTTTTCCATCACTTTTATCAAATCTTCAGACCTTGCTGCATAATAATAATTCCCACCTGTAGTGTATGCCAGATTTTCCATCACTCCCGAAGTTCCGCTTGCAACATTAACACAATAAATAACTATATTATTATCATTGGCACATGTTATAATTTTGAGGGACTCGGATACGTCCCCATCACATATTAAAATTATCATTTTTTCATTATCTGATTCCTTATTAATTAATTCAGTAATTGCCAGTTCTAACCCCTCTTCTGCATTTGTCCCCCCCATTGCTTTCAATTGGGTTATATTATTTTTTATTTCTCCTTTACTTGATGTTAGTGGAACTTTGACAGTTGCATATGTATTAAATTCAATCAGCGCAACCCTATCTCTATCCATCAATGCATCTACAAATGCATTTAATGCTGTTTTAGCAAGTTTAATTCTTTGTCCTCCCATACTTCCTGATGTATCCACTACGAGTGCAACATCATAATATGTCAACTGATCTAAATCACGATAGCTAATATTCTGTCTGGATGCATCAAGCCATATAGTTCTATCAACAATTAGATAAGTAGAAAAATGGTTCGTTTCATATTGAACAATATTATTTACAGTGTCCACTTCTGTTTCTTCATCTAATAATACATATTTATCATTTTCCTCATCATACCACATAATACGTAAATCATTTTCATTTACATTACCTAATTTTGTATCATCATAATAAAATTTTAAGATTGCATTATCAAAATCAACTCCTACAGAAATATCCACAGGACAACCAATTAATCCAACAACCTCTGACGATTTCATATCAATGTTCATCATATTTTCCACATTCACAGTGTTATCAATCAATCCTTGGCATTTTAACTCAACACAAACTTTATCTATTATATTATCTTGTATAATTTCTGTATATGTTTGTTCAAAAAATTCATCTGCATCATAAACTCCATTACCGTCTGTATCTTTTAATAATGGGTTCAAACCCAATTTAACTTCATCACCATCACAAATTCCATCGCCATCTGTATCTGGAATATTAGGATTTGTAAAATATATGTACAATTCATCGCTATCACTTAACCCATCATCATCTGTATCATAGCAGAACGGATCTGTATTGTGTTCCATTTCCTGTAAATTAGTAAGATTATCTTTATCGAAATCTTCATCCCCATCGTCTATGCCATTATTATCCGTATCTCTTTTTAATGGATCTGTTTGAAAAATATTCTCTTCATCCTCATCGCTCAATCCATCTCCATCACTATCTTTAATATTGGATTTATCACTATATTCATAAAATTGAATATTATTAATTGATTTATCATACATCCCTTGTTTAACGGTTAATCCTATTTTTAATTGCCCCTGTGCTGCAATATTTTGATCATGATCCATCCCCCTTAGTAGGTAAATGTTATTTTCATATGAAACTTGAATCGCATTCCATACATTAGTAATAATATTTTGTCCAAAATCAAAAGAAAGTCTCCAATCCTCAATTATAACATCTCTATTATTTTGAATCGTTATTTGTGCATTATACGCATCTCCCCAATCTTCAGTAATTTCATATATTATTGTATAATCTCCCTCATCCACTCGTATTTTATTTCCCAATAAAGTATAATACGATGGAAACATTTTCAAACTATTTTCTGCTATAAATCCAAAGGAAACACTTTTTCCTGGCAAAATATCCTGATTCCATCCAGCATTTTTTACAACATAATATTCATCATATTGTTCACCGATTTTTGCATTCCAAAGATTATTTATTTTTTCTTTCAAAGGAAATGCTATACACCAGTTTTGTATTGTTTCATCTCCTGTATTTTTTATAGTCACGGTTGCTTTATACCCCGACTCCCATGTATCAACTAATTCAAACACAACCGAATAATTCTCACCCTCAAATAAATTCTCCGTTTGCCGTTCTCCATCCGTATTCGTATGAACACCCTCATTTGCATAAATATAGTTTTGATCCCCAATAAATAAGGTAAAATTCAGTAATAACATTAACACAATTATTGATAGTATTCTTTTTTTCATTTTTCTTTCTCCTCTCATGGTTATTTTATAAATACTTATATTTTATATACAACCACAAGAATTTAATTCTTTCAACGTTTGCTTCGTGAAACGGAAGTTTTATTCGTGAAACGGAATTTTTTATTCATTTTGAGTACTTTCAAGAATGATACTTACTGTAAATATATTATTTATATCCTGCACCTGTATTTCCCCATCATATTTTTCTACGATCTCTTTCACATTTTTCAGTCCGTATCCATGCCACCCTTCTTCCTTTACACATTCCCCGCCCTGTGTATATGGATTCCTTATATTGATACAAATCAGACTTTCTTTTCTTCCGATTTTCAGTCCGATTTGTCTCTCACCCGTATCTAATTTTTGTACAGCCTCCTTCGCATTCTCCAGAAGATTCGATATCAGTAAACACAGATCTAAATCATCGATTCCAATCTGTTGCGGTATTTTCCCACTGTAATTCAATGTAATTTCATTTCGTTCAAGTTCTGCTCCCAACACGCCATCAATCACGGCATCGACGATTCGATTTTGCGAATAGATAATTTTATTTTTTGTTCCCTCTGACTTTTTCCATTTTTGAATAAATGCCAGAGTTTTTTCATATTCTCCCTCTTTCATCATGGCCTCGACGGTCTGTAACATATGATGCATGTCATGCTGTCTTGCTCTTGTCTGTTCATTTTTCTCATACAATCTTGTATAATAGTTCTTTGTAAGTTCCTGTTCTCTTCTGTATATTGCAATCTGCTGCTTCTGCAAATCCCTTATCTGTTCAGACTTATGAATATATAAGAAATATAACGCCATACAAAATGAGGAACCCAGCATAACTATAATCACATATGTATTTTCCACCCGTACATTATTTCTGACGCCATTCCCCAATACATATGTCACAAATGCTATTTGCAAAACAACCAGCAGTTCAACGAGCAGTGCAAATATGAATGTCGGTATTGTAATCGTAACCGTTTTTCTGTTTTTTCTTAATAAATAAGATATCAACGCCAAAAGAACACATTCCGTGGCTATATTTATCATATCTATCAATGGATTCTCATAAAAACTATCGATCCTTATCGCAAAGCAATTCGAACTTGCTAATGCTATGACCGTACCAAATGCTTCCACCAGTAGATATGCAAGTATCGTTTTCCGCGTGCAATCCAACGGTTTCAGATTCAATACCAGCCAAGCACTCAGCAAATGCAAAATCGGGGATATATCTGCCACATTATTAGTCATTGCCACATATTCCATCCATGTCTCTATAAGTAGCACGCACATACATATTACGATACGAAAAATCCATCCTCGTTGCTTCCACCGCGTCCTGCTGCCAAAAACAATCTGCATAACCAAAATGATACATGTAAACTTGATACATAAAACCAAAAAGTGAAGCACAAAATTCATAGAATCACCACCTGTTTTCTCATATATGCATGGTAAGCAGTCCGGAATTGGCGGACCTTCCCCTTTGGAATTTTAAAACATTTGTCATCCGTCATATATACCATATCCCTGTCTATCTTTTTTACATTGCCGTAATTTAATATTACGTTTCTTGCCACTCGGCAAAACTGATTCTCCGGTAATATCTCCTGCCAGCGTGAAAGCGTATATCCTGACAACAAATAATCGGTCTTTATATCCCCCGGCTGTCTGTAATACACCTCACTATATTTATTTGATGCCTGTATATATAATACATATTTCAATTCCAGTTCCTTTATTTTCCCTTCACATTGTATTTCAAGTACCTTCGAAAGTTCCTGTTCATACTTCGTTAGAATCTCAGCCAGGCGTATTTCATAATTATCTTTGTTCAAAAAAGCAACGACATTTCTTCCAAATGCCTCCTGCATCATCTCGCTATGAGAAGTCAGATATATGATGTCTATATCCATCTTATTTCTCTGTAGCTGCTTTTGAAATTCCAATCCAGACACTTCCGGCATCTCTATATCCAAAATCAACAGATCCGGTATGATCCCTCGATAAATACTTTGCATTAAATCTTCCGGTCTTGTATAGGAAAAAACTTCTGTCTTTTTCTGCACTATTTTTTTACAATAACAATACACCTTATCCAGCATTCTTCGTTGGTCATCACAAATTGCTATTATCATATGTGTTCTCCTTTTTCACAATAAAAAACACAACGAAAAGTATTGCCACATACTTTTCGTTGTGCCTGTTTTCCTTTGTCTCCCCAAGTATGCATCCCCTATGCATTTTTATTTTGTCCCAACTGTATCATTTACAATTGTATCATACACGTCCATATCTACGCTGTCCGGGTACTTGAAGATTGGATCGATCTGTGCCTGCCACTTCGTAAGCGTATCCGATAAAGCTTCCTGTACCTGCTGATTGTAAAGCACGATCTTCTGCTCATTCGTCTTCGTCTGATCAGTCAGAGCAATCATCTGGAATACATGATAGCCATACTGAGTCTCCACAACCGTGCTGTACTGTCCATTCTCCATGCTGTAGAGCAGATCATACACATCCTGTCCGTATGTCTCCAGAATCTGCGATGGACTCATCGTCTGCGTCTGCGCCTGATCCAGCTGGTAGTACTCTGCCAGCTTCTCAATTGCTGCACCTGTGTTGTCCTTCAAGTCTGCCGTCGCAAGTGTGCTGCACGCCTGTAGCGCATTTTCATATTGCTGTTTCTTCTGATCATCCGTGTATGGGGTTATCACGCCATTTTCATCCATACTATAACATGCAAAATACATATCATAGAAAGTCGTCATCCGCGCCTCTTCATCGGAGATCTCAATCTTCCGGTCATCTAAGATCTTCGCCTCCACCTTCGATGCGATTGCATTTTCCTGCATCACTTTCTCGGCTTTTTCCTTTGTGATTTCCATGTTCTGCAACTGTTCATCTGTCAGTCCCTCGCAGAAATCATCTGCCTTCTGATTTAGCTCTGCCAACTCGTCATCGCCCAGTGTGATTCCAAGCTCCTCTGCATGCGCACACAACGTCTTGACGCGGACAATCTCATTTACAACTTCCTCCCGTGTCAGGTTCTCCATAGAAGTTCCCGCACCACCATCCGGAAGCACCGTCTGCCAGACATCACTGCCGTACTGCATCTCATACCGCTCCCGCACGGTTTCTATATAGATATATACCTCGCCCTTGGTTACCAGATTATTTCCATACTGAAACACCAGTGTTCCACTGCTTGTCTGCTGTGTTTCTTCTTCCTTTTTCTCTCCACAGCCGGAAAGCATCGGCGCCATCAGGCAGATACACAACAATATTGCAATTAGTTTTCGACAACGTCTATTATGCTTCATGGTTCACATCCTCCGTATTATACAATGTGCGGATATCCTCAATTACCTTCTCGCAGGAAGATACCATCTCTTCCTCGATCAGCTTCGACATACGGATACGGAAATATGTCTGCTTGCCCGCGGTAAGCCGCAATGTGTTCTTATACCGTTTCAATAACGGATTGACCCGCTCCGCCTGCACAGGTGCCTGCGGCAGCATGTAAAATCGCACCTCATCGCCTACATATTTGATATCCGTAATATAAACCTCATGTGCAATTGCTTTCAGATACGCCACATCAAGCAAGCGGAAAAACGGCTTTGGCGGTTCTCCAAACCGGTCGCGTACCTCCTCTAAGATGGCATCATTATCCTCGCGGTTCGCACATTTTGAGATTCTCTTATACAAATCCAGCTTCACATATTCATTCTTCACATAACTGTCTGGAATATAGGCATTGAGCGGAAGTTCTACGTTTGTCACGAACTCCTCACGCACCGTCTCACCAGACAGACGCCGGATTGCATCGTTCAACATCTGGCAATACAGATCATAACCGACTGCCTCAATATTTCCCGACTGCTCCTGTCCAAGCAGATTTCCGGCTCCACGAATCTCCAGATCCTTCATTGCTATCTTATACCCTGAGCCAAGATCTGTAAACTCCCGGATTGCTTTCAGACGTTTCTCCGCGACTTCTTTTATCATCTTATCACGCTTATAAAGCAGGAATGCATAGGCACTCCGGTTGGAACGTCCGACACGTCCACGCAGCTGATAGAGCTGTGACAGACCAAACCGGTCTGCATCATGTATAATGATCGTGTTGACATTTGGAATATCCAGTCCCGTCTCAATGATCGTCGTCGATACAAGCACGTCAATCTCACCTTCCGAAAACCGTTTCTACATGGACGGCATCGAAATACCTAACATCAATCATTTCGCCACGCAAGGCGCGTCGGGCGGCCCGGTAAGCATCGTCAACGCCGACCTCGTACGGGAGATTACATTCTATACAGGCGCATTCCCCGCCAACCGTTCCGGAGCATTGAGTTCCGTGCTCGACTTCCGGCTTCGTGACGGCAACCCGGACAAGCAGACTTTCAAGGCAACGCTCGGAGCATCCGAAGTGTCCCTGAGCGGCAGCGGACATTTCAATGACCGCACCACCTACCTTTTCTCCGTACGCCAATCGTACCTGCAACTGTTATTCAAAGCATTGGGGCTGCCTTTCCTGCCCAACTTCATAGACGGGCAATTCAAAATAAAAACCAGGCTGACGGAACATGACGAGCTGACCGTACTCGCCCTGACAGGCATCGACAAAATGAAGCTGAATACGGACGAAAAAGGAGAAGACGCCGAATACCTGCTCAGTTACCTGCCTACCATCCATCAGGAGACTTTCACCGTAGGAGCCGTGTACAGGCATTACGCCGGAAAGCACACGCAGTCCGTCACCCTCAGCCACAATTATCTGAACAACCGCAACCTGAAATACCGGAATAATGATGACTCTTCCGAAGACAACCTCACCCTGCGTCTCCGTTCGGTAGAACAGAAAACCACCGCCCTGTTCGAGAACCGGACCCGTCTCGGACAATGGACCTTGAAAGAGGGTGCGGAACTTACCAACTCCGGCTATACGAATAATACCGACAGTCCGTTCTCGCTCTACAAGACCTCGCTCAATATCATCGGCTG
>OJNH01002908.1_pt1 | contig 11434 bp, 11 predicted proteins | sample 1597361 | NCBI WGS metagenome assembly OJNH01 (sample SAMEA2452136, study PRJEB22498) | human gut metagenome | biome: human feces; feature: human gut; material: feces | place: Australia | collected 2012
GATAGTGGAAAGGACCCATAAAACAAATTAGAATTTCTTGAATTTTGTAATAAGCTAAGGAATGTAATAAAAAGCTTATATTTCAAGTATTTTTTATAAATTATCAAAAAAACTTGTAATTTTCGACAAACTATAATAAAATATAAAGCACAAAACAAAGGAAAAGAATAAAAGAAAAAAATAAATATCACAAAATGTAAAAAACTTTTTTATAGTAGAGTACTAAAAAAGACAAAAAACACAAAAGAAAAGGATTAAAATATTGCTATATTATGAAAAGGTTATGAGGTGGTAAGGATGTCAAAAAAAAGCACGAGTAAAGAAATACTAAAAAATTTAATAAATATAAAAAATGTAATTATATATATAATAGCATTTATGATATCAACAATAGGAATGGGACAAGAAGTGTCACCATTTAGTATTGCAATAGTATCTGCTAGTTTAGCAGGAGGAATACCAGCAATAATTGTAGTAATAGCAGGACTTATTGGAAATGTTGTAGGAGTAGGAGCAGTAGGAGCACTAAATTACATATTAATAATATTAATGTTATTAATAACAATATGTATAAAACCTCCAGAAGAAAATGACCAATACAAAAATGAACAAATACAAATATCAGGGCACATCTTTGTAAGTATCTTAATAGTAATGATAGCAAAAATGATATTAACAAAATTTACAATAGGAGATATGTTATTACATGTAACATTATCTATATTTTCTGTAGTATTTTATAAAATATTTGTAAATTCATTAATTGTAATACAAGATATAACAGAAAAAAACGCATTTTCAATAGAAGAAGTAATTGGTGCAAGTTTATTAGTTTCAATAGCAGTTTCGGCATTTGGAGATTTTTCAATATTAGGATTATCAATTAGAAACATTTTAAGTATATTAATGGTATTAATACTTGGATGGAAAAATGGAGTATTAGTAGGAACAACGGCAGGTGTAACAATAGGAGTAACACTTGGAATAATTGTTCAAAATGAACCTATGGTAATTGCAGTATATGCACTTTCTGGAATGATAGCAGGTTTTCTAAACAGATTCGGAAAACCAGGTGTAATAATAGGATTTTTAGTAGGAAATGGAATATTATTATATGCATCAAAAGGAACAGCAACAGATTTAGTGGTATTTAAAGAAGCTTTAGTTGCATCATTAGGGTTACTTATAATTCCAAAATGGGCAGGTATAAATGTAGAAGAACTTATAAAAAGTGATAATATGTTACCTGAATATAACAAAAGAGGTTTAGAACAAAGTAAAGAAACAATAAATCAATTAAATATGGTATCAGAAACGATAAAAGACATGGCAAATACATATCAAGAAAAGCCAGAAACAAATATGTATTTTAAAAATAGACAAGCATTTATAACAGAATTATTAAATAATCTTGATGGACTTGAAGATAATATGTTATATGAAGATATGGTGAAAACAGAAAATGAGATTGTAAATGAATTATTTGATATATTATTAGATAAACAAGAAATAGACAGAGAAGATTTATTAAAAACATTTGCAAAATTTAACAACTATATTGTTCAATATGATGATGAAAAAATCAGTAAAAGAATGAATAATGACATAGAGCAAATAGTAAAAGCTGTAAATTATGCATATAAAGTAAGTAAATCTAATTTTATATGGGAAGAAAAAGTAAAATCAAATAAAAAAAATGTACAAGCACAATTAGACGGAGTATCAAAAGCTATATCAAGTATTGCGGTAAAAATAGAAGAAGAAATAAAAAAAGATGATAAATTTGTAGAAGAAAAAAAGAAAATAATAACAGCACTTGAAATAAAAGAAATTTTAATTGATGGAATAGATATAAGCAAAAAAGAAAATAGGTATTATATAGATGTATATTTGCAAGAGAATAGCAAAACAAGTGAAAACAATGACATTGATAAAATACAAAAAGTTTTAGAAAAAAGTATAAACGAAAAATTAATGAGAAATGAAGTTAAAATAAAAAAATATAACAAACAAGGAAAAAGAGTCTTTAGTTATTTATCAGCAGATAAATATATAATTCAAATAGGACAAGCTACAAAAACAAAAGATAAAAGCCCAGTATCAGGAGACAGTTTATTACAAATTAGATTAAATGATGGAAAATATTTAATAGCATTAAGTGATGGAATGGGAACAGGACCAGAAGCAAGAAAAAGTAGTCAAATAGCAATAAAAATGCTTGAGAGACTATTAACATCAGGATTTGATAAAAACACATCAATAGATTTAATAAATACAACAATAATGAATACAAATGAGGAAATTTTTGCAACTTTAGATATAGCAATAATGGACTTATACAATGGAAAAATAGAATTTATAAAAAATGGGGCAAGTCCAACATATGTAAAAAACAAAAAGAAAGTTCAAATTATAAAATCCCTAAGCTTACCAGCTGGAATTTTGAAAGATATAAATTTAACAACATATGATAAGGATTTGGAAAATCAAGATATTTTAGTAATGTGTAGTGATGGAATTTTAGACTCTAATATAGAATATAAAAATAAAGAATTATGGGTAAAATATATGTTAGAAGATATAGAAAGTACAAATTGTCAAAAAATTGCAGACTTAATATTAAACGAAGCGATTGACAACAATTATGGAATTGCTAGAGATGACATGACTATAGTTGTTTGTAAATTTGTAAAACAATAATATGTAAAAAAACACCAAAAAAATAAAATAAAAAATAGTTGAAATAATAATAATGATATTATATAATTTTAATATACAAGGGAGGAATAAGTATGGAAAAAAACACATTAGAAACTCAAAAAGGTTTATTTACAATAGAAGATTTACGTAAGAAAAATGCGGAATTAGAGGCACTAGAAGAAAAAGAAGCAAATGTTAGTGCAGAATTTATAGCAGAAATTGAAAATGATGGAAATAAAATAGGAGAATAAAGATATGAAAGATAATACTCAAGAAAAAAATTTAATTAAAAGAAACGACAAGAATATTTTTGGAAAAATAAAAAATTTTTTTGAAAATATATTTAAAAGAAAAGAAGAAAAAAATGAAATTGTTAAAGAAGAATTTTCAGAAAGTGAGCTTGAAAAAAGTGATGGATTTAAAAACTATATAAAAATAGGTGATAATGGAATTGAACTTATGGAGCTTCAAACTAGATACCGTAGAGGAGAAATAAGTGATAATGATTTAACACAAGAACAGATAGATTCATTATGCATGTTATATGATAAACAGATTGAGGAAATAAAAAGACAAATAGAAGTTAAGGAACGCAAGCTTTCTGAATATAAAAGAAAAAACAAGGGAAAAATTAAAGAAAATAATGCATAGATGTAATTATAATAAAAATAAATGAATATATGTGAAAAATTGAGAAGATTTAAATAGATTTTTATTTAAGTTTTCTCAATTTTTAAAATTAATATAAATAACAACGAAAATGTACACAAATTTAATTAGCCAAATTTAATTAAAAGACTAAAATAACTTGTAACACAAGAAATTTTGTGATATATTATACATGTAGATAAGTATAAATATAAAAAGGTTATAGGTATACCGTTTCAAAACCTAAATTTTATATACAAGGAATGAAAAAAATATGGCAAGAGGGAAAAGATATCAAACTGAAGGAAAATTAAATTACCAAAAAGTATTTGCAGTAATAATAGCTATTGCAGTTGTAATTATGTTCATATTTATTATAAGAAACGTATTAAAAGAAAGAAAAGAAGTAACAAAAAATTATAAATATTTTACATTATATGCAAAAAACAAATGGGGAATAATAAATCAAGATGGAGAAGAAATAATTCAACCATCATATCAAGAAATGATAATAATACCAAATGAAGAAAAAGATGTTTTTATATGCACATATGATGTAAATGATGAAACTGGAACATATCAAACAAAAGCAATAAATAGTAAAAATGAAGAAATATTAACAGGATATGAGCAAATTGAAGCATTACAAAATATAGATAAAAATAACAATACCTGGTATGAAGAAAACATATTAAGAATAAAAAAAGATGGGAAATACGGATTAATAGATTTAAATGGAAAAGAATTATTGACAGCAGAATATGATGAAATAACATTATTAGATGGAATACAAAATAGCATAATCATAAAAAAAGGTGATAATATTGGTTTAGTAAATGACAATGGAAGTATAATAATAGAACCAAAATATAAAGAAATAAAAGCATTAGGAGACACATATAAAGAGGGATATATAACAATAAATGACCAAAATAAATATGGATTAATAAGTGCAACAAAGAAACAAATATTAGATGACAAATATGAAGAAATTTCACAAATATATTTAAAAGATTTTTATCAAGTTAAGGAAAATGGGGCAAAAAAATTAATAAACTCAAATGGTGAAACAATAATAGAAAAAGGATTTGACGAAATAAAATCAGTAACAACAAATGGAATAATATTCCAAAAAAATGATTTATATGGAGAAATGAATATATCTGGAGAAATAACAATAGAACCTAAATATCAAGATTTAAAAGAAGCAAAAGATGGAATATATATAGCAAAGAAAGATGATAAATATGGTATAATAGATAATATAGAAAACGAAAAAATACCATTTAATTATACAGGAATAACATATGATGAAAAAGCAAATTTATTTTTTGCAGAAGACACAGAATACAAAACATCAATAATTGATGAACAATACAATATAAAAGTAGTAGGAATATTATCAGAAATAAATACAGAAAAAGAATATATAAGAATGAGAGTAGATGACCAATATAAATATTATAATTTAAAAGGAGAAGAAAAAGAAAATACAGAAATATTAAAAGATAACACAATATTTTTAAGTAAAAAAGATGGAAAATATGGATATGTAGACAAAAAAGGAAATGCTATAACAGAATTTATATATGATGATGCAACAGAGCAAAATGAATATGGATTTGCTGGGATTAAAATAAATGGGTTATGGGGTTCAATAGATAAAAATGGAAAAGAAGTTATAGAACCAAAATATAATTTAGAAAATAACTTAAAAATAGATTTTATAGGAAAATGGCACTTAGGAGAAGATTTAAATATGAATTACTATTGTGAAAAATAACCAGTAATTAAATTTTTACTGGAGAGAGAGGAATGTAATAAAATATGGAGCTAAAGACAAAATACCAATATACATACTTTATATACCCTTACGTAATTAAAGAAAACAAATATATTAAATATATACTAAAATTATTAAAAGATAAAAATTGTACATTAAGAGTATTTAGAAAAGAAAAAGATTTAAGTTTATACTCATATTTTTCATATAGAGCAAGGAACTATATGTTTAATAGTTTTAATTTAAGTAAAACAAAGTTAGCTAGATTAAATGAATTACCATTAGACACAAAAGCAGCAATATTAGCTCAAAATTCCTGTACGATTTTTGAATATACAATAAAAAAAGATATACAAGGGAAAACATCAGAAAAAAATGGAATATTTTTCAAAATACCCAAAATTGAAATAATATGTTTCAATACTGGAATTTGTTTTTTATGTATAAAAACAAATATAGAAGAAAGTGATAAATTTTCAGACTTACTAAACTTTAATTACAAATTTAGAGACATAAATCAGGAATTTGGAAACATGAATAATTATGACAATATAAGGGTACAAACAGACTGTTTTGAAGACGTAAAATATTTTAGAGAATTCATACAAAATTTAACAGGTTCAATTACAGAATCTATAAAATTAGATATAGACACAGAAAGATTTTTAACATTTTCATATGCATGTATAGACCAAGAAAATTGGAATGTTACAAATGAATTTGAAAATATACGAAGTAGTTATATTAAATTTTTAAATATTTTACCAAGTGATAATAGCGTAAATTATTCAAAAGAACAGATGAAAGTAATTTCAAAATGGAAATATGCAAAATTAGGGGTGACAAAACAAGGAGTAACATTATTTAGTTCAAGTTGTGACATAAACAACTATACTGTATTTCCGCAAGAATTTGAAGAAGAATATTTATACACATATATATTAGCAATATATACAAAAATTTATTTAACAAAAATAAATTTTGAGTTTAGACAAGGAACAAATATAAAGAAAACACGTAAAGAATTTATAAAATTTACAAAAGATTTATGGATAAATGAAGTAACACTTGAAGATACAGGTTCATTATTTTATCAGAATTTAAAAGAAACATTAGAACTAAACACAATATATTTTGATACAAAAAACAAATATGATATTCTCTATAAAGAAATGAATATAGAAAAAAGTGCAAAAAGTAATATAGCTATAAAAACTATACTTATTATAACAATGATAATAAATGCTATAAATATTGTATTTCTGACAAAATAATAATTGTTACAATTAGAACCAAGTATTTTTGTTCAATAAGAACTAGGGTACAGGTTCTAATTTTTTGTAGGAGGAAAAATGAAAATAAAAACAGGAATAGACATAATAGAAATAGATAGAATTAAAGAAAGTATAGAAAGTACAGATGGAAAGTTTTGTGAAAGAGTATATACAGAAAATGAAATAAAATATTGTGAAAGCAAAAATATGCAAAAATATCAGCATTATGCAGGAAGATTTGCAGTAAAAGAAGCAGTATTTAAAGCAATTTCACAAAGCTTAGAAAATAAATATGATATTAGTTGGAAAGATATAGAAGTATTAAATGATAATAATGGAAGACCATATGTTAATATATTAAAATCTGATATAAAATTTAATGATATAGATATAAGTATATCACATTGCAAAAAATATGCAGTAGCAAATGTTGTAGTTATTTTTTAAAAAAAGTAAATAATAAATGGGAGGAATAATATGGAATTTTTTGATTCACATTCACACTATAATGATGAAAAATTTAATGAAGATAGAGAACAAATAATAAAAGAAACATATGAAGCTGGTATAACAAAAATTGTATGTGCAGGATACAATTTAGATTCATCTATTTTTTCATTAGAATTATCTAAAAAATACGAATATATTTATTCAATTTGTGGAATTTCACCTAATGATATTCCACAATCTGAGCAAGAACTGTGGAAAGATATAGCTCAAATTTCTGAAATTGTGAAAAAGAACAAGACAAATAAATTAGTTGCAATAGGAGAAATAGGTTTAGACTATTATTGGAATACTGAAAATAAGGAATTGCAAAAAGAAGCATTTATAAAACAAATAGAATTAGCTAATGAACTAAATTTACCAATAGTAATACATTCTAGAGATGCATCTATTGATACAATAGACATTTTAAGAAAAAATAAAGTAAATAAAAAAGGAATATTTCATTGTTGTCAATTTAATCAAGAAATGATTAGACAAGCACTTGAATTAGGATATTATATTTCATTTGCAGGACCAGTAACATTTAAAAATTCAAAAAATGCTCCAGATATAGTAAAAATGGTTCCATTAGATAAAATTTTAATTGAAACAGATAGTCCATATTTATCACCAGAACCCAATAGAGGAAAAAGAAATGATTGTAGAAATGTTAAATACATAGCACAAAAGATAGCAGATTTAAAAGAACTTAAAATAGAAGATATTGCAAAAATTACATATGAAAATACAATGAAGATATTCAACATCAATAAATAAAAATCGATGTAATAAAAGGAGAAAAAATATGTATGATAATTGGGAGCAATTAGAAGCAGAAGCAAAACAATGTAGAAAATGTAAATTATGCCAAACAAGAAATAATGTTGTCTTTGGAGTTGGAAATAAAGAAGCTAATTTAATGTTTATAGGAGAGGGGCCAGGAGCAGACGAGGATATGCAAGGTGAGCCATTTGTAGGAAAAGCAGGCAAATTAATGAACATGGCTTTTCAAACACTAGGGATAAACAGAGAAGAAGTATATATTGCAAATATTGTAAAATGTAGACCACCATCAAATAGAAATCCACAAGAAGATGAAGCTATAGCATGTTTAAATTATTTAAGAAATCAAGTAATTTTAGTTAAGCCCAAAATAATTGTATTATTAGGAAGTGTAGCATTAAAAAATATATTAGGTAAGGAATATGGAATAACAGAAAGCAGAGGAAAATGGATTGAAAAAAAAGGTATATTATATATGCCAACATGGCATCCTGCTGCACTTTTAAGAGATGAGACAAAAAAGATAGATTTTATAAAAGATTTACAACAAGTTATTAACAAAGCCAACTCAATGGTCAAAATAATTGACTAAATAAATAAAAAAATATAAAATAGATAAAAATTTATTAATAAAAATATATGGAGAGTAATATGGAAAATTTAGAAGAAAAAATAAATTATTGTTTAAATTGTCCTGTAAAACCTTGTTCAAATAAGGGATGCCCATTAGGTAATAACATACCAGAATTTATAAAAGCAATGAAAGAAGAAAATTATAAAAAAGCATATAATGTATTATCAGAAACAACAGTATTAGAATCAATATGTGGTAGAATATGTCCACATATGAAACAATGTCAAGGTTCATGTGTAAGGGGAATAAAATCAAAACCTGTAAATATTGGAGAATTAGAAGCATTTGTAGGAGATATAGCAATACAAAATAATTATAAAATAGAAAATATAAATAATGAAAAAAGAAATAAAAAAATTGCAATTATAGGTGGTGGACCTGCGGGACTTACGGCTTCAGCCTTTTTATTAAGAAATGGATATACAGTAACATTATATGAGAAATATAATTATCTTGGAGGTCTTTTGGTACATGGAATACCAGAATTTAGATTACCAAAAGATATTGTAAAACAAACAATTCAAAAAATTATAGATTTAGGATTAGAAGTGGAATATAATAAAGAACTTGGAAAAAATATTTCATTACAGGAATTGGAAAAAGAATATGATGCAATATTTTTAGCATTTGGAGCTAATATAACAACTAAAATGGGAATTAACGGAGAAAATTTACAAGGGGTATATGGTGGAAATCAATTACTAGAAAAACAAAATCATCCAGATTATACAAATAAAAAAGTAGCTGTTATAGGTGGAGGAAATGTTGCAATGGATTGTGCAAGAACTATAAAAAGATTAGGAGCACAAGAAGTTAAGGTAATATACAGAAGAGCTGAGGAACAAATGCCTGCAGAAAAAAAAGAAATAGAAGAAGCCAAAAAAGAGGGAATAGAATTTTTGTTTCAAAATAATATAGTAAAAATATTAGGGAAAAATAAAGTTGAAAAATTAGAATTAATAAAAACAGAATTAATTCAAAAAGAGGGCGAAACAAGAAAAGTACCTGTAAATATTTTAGATAGTAATTATTTTATTGATATTGATTATGTGGTAATGGCATTAGGTTCAAAACCAGAAGAATTTGTGAAAGATTTGAATTTAGAGTTAAATAAATGGGGATATATTCAAGTTGATGAAAATAATAGAACATCAAACTCAAAGATTTTTGCTGGTGGGGATGTTGCAGGAGCAAACGGAACAGTTGCCTGGGCAGCACGTTCTGGTAGAGATTCTGCGAATTCGATAATGAGATATTTGGAAAATATAAAATAAAAAAAGTCGGCTGTTATTAATTGCCGGCTTTTGAATTCTTTTGTGTAATTATCTTTAGTAAATATATAACTTTCAAAGTATCTTATGTATAATTATCTTTTGTAAAGTTTAACATTAGTACATAAAATTCTTTTGTATGATTATCTTTTGTATATTTTTAATCATTAGTTAATTATGTATTTTATCTCCTGTTACGAAGTTTTTAATTGCTCTTAACCAAGAAACAAATTTACTTGGTTTCTTATATTCAAGAGCAGTTTCAATGCCTCCATTTTCAAGTACGTTGGATTTATGTTCTAATTGAGACATTTTTTCTGTATAGTAATCATCAAAGAAAGTATAACCATCAATACGACCGATTAACTCTCCATAATGTTCTAATTTTCTTCTATAATTATCAAGTTCTTCTAGATTATTAATATTTCTAAATGCTTTATCAAAATAATTTTTTATAATTAAATTTTGAGCTTTTATAAAATATTCAGAAATTTTATTTTTACAATTTTCTGTTTTTGAAACTAATTTGTCAACAGTTTTATTTCTTTCGTCATAAGATGATGATTTATTATTTAATTTTATAATAGTTTCTTCAAGCTCAAGAATTTGGTCAACACAATATTCAACTTCATCATAAGTTTTTTCTGATGTTAATCTGATAAATTCATTTTTGAATTTATCATTGCTAGTAAATGTACTGTCATATAAAACTGTTTCTCCTGTAATGTATGCCATTTGTTCAATTAAATTGCATTCTAAAGGATAGTACGATGGACTGATTGTTCTAAAAGATACACCAAAATATTTAACATAGTCTTTTTCAATTCCAATTATTTTTGATGTAATATATTGAACAGATGCCTCATTTAATCCCATTCCTACAATTTTAAAATTATCAAAATTACACAACCCCATTCTTACAAGATTATTTCTTTTGTCTTTGATTTCTTGAATATAGTGAATACATTCATGAATTGCAAATTCTTCTAAATCTTCAACTGCAATTTTTTCATTAAAATATATGGATGTATTTTTATAAAAATAGTTTGCTTCAGCCATGCCTTCTGGCATTGTAGCTCTATACATGCCTAATCTAGAAAGTTTTGCAAATAAATCGCTTTCATTGAAACATAGTTCTGGAAATGTATCACATAATTTTGTTGCAATATTATGTGCAATACGGTTTACAGACATTGTATCAAGTATGTCAACTACTCTAATTCCATCTTTTCGTAAATCAGATTCAATGCTCATTATATCCTCCATTTTTTGTCATAAGAAATTGCAAAAAATACAATCAATGTGTAAAATACATTTTTTTGTATTAAATTTCGTCAAATTCATTATACAATATTTTTAATTAAAAGTGTATTACATTTTTATTACATTTTTGTTACAAAAATATTACAAAAATAATATATAGAATAAAATAATTTGAAAAGGCATAATATTAAATATTAGAATATGGAGGGAGATTATGTTTTTGGTATTTAATAAGGAAAAAATTCAAACATATGCTGTGTCTATACTAACTGTAGCTGTACTAATAGCGGTTGCCAATATAGGAGATATAAATGCAATACAAACAATGGCAGTAGAAAAATATTTGCCTATATATAATGTACAGACAGAAGAAAATAAAATTGCATTTACAATGAATTGTGCATGGTAGCAATTACTTTTGTGATAGAAAATAAAAAACAGGTTATTTAGAACTTTTTGTTTAAATTTAATTTATTGAGATTTAAAACAATGGTATTGTTAAAATTTATATACTAACAATATTTTTATAAAAATATTAAATAATATATGAAATTATTAGAAATTATGATAAAATAAAGAAAAATGTAGG
>OJNH01002914.1_pt1 | contig 11419 bp, 14 predicted proteins | sample 1597361 | NCBI WGS metagenome assembly OJNH01 (sample SAMEA2452136, study PRJEB22498) | human gut metagenome | biome: human feces; feature: human gut; material: feces | place: Australia | collected 2012
TTTTATGATACATTAAAAACAGACACTGAAAATATAGGAAATGGAGAAGAAATAAAAAAGACGGCTACTATTCTTTCTAATTTAGCACAAAATTTAAAAATATTTATTGCATCATCTTTACAATTAACAGAAAGTGATACATTACCAATAAATTTAAATATAAATGATTTAGCTGTTAGTAGAACAGTAAAAGAAGTACTTGATACTTTGTGCTTGATAAAACAAATACATAATGAGGATTTAGACAAATATGAATATTCTTTAGAAGAAGTGGATACTAAATTCTATGATTTGAAAAAGTACAAGGATCCAGATGTAAGGTACTATGCTTGTGTTGTAGATAAAAATAGAGCAGGAGCAAAACCTAAAGTCCTTTTTAGATTAAATTTAGCATATAATATGTGGGAGGAATTAGGATATTTAAGATTAAAATAAAAATATAGATTAAAAAACCAAATTATTAAACCAAAAAGTTTAAGATTTGGTTTTTTATGTATTTTAGTAAAAATATATAATATAGTATTGACAATTAATTTAGCACGTGATAAAATGTTTTCGAAATTAAGGAGGAATAAATTATGAATTTAGTAAATGAAATTAGAGAAAAACAAAATGAAATTATTATGATAGTAAATACATTGTTTGATGAGTTGGTGAATGAGGTATCTAATATAAAAGTAGAGCAAAATGAAAAAATAAATAATTTTGAAAATATTTTACCATTATCAAATACAAAAGTTTTTAAAGGAAAAAAACCAATAGCTGTTATATTTGGAGAAAATAGAATAAAAACACCAACATGGAAAATAGTCATAGAAACAATTTTAAAGGAAGTATTAAAAGAAGAGAATATGAAAGAAAAGCTATATGATTTAAGTGATAAATTATTAGGAAGAAAAAGAACAAGACTATCTGAATCTCCAGAGGAAATGCGTAAACCTTTAAAATTAGATGATAATTTGTATATAGAAACTCACTATGATACAGAAACACTAATGAATCTTCTATTACAAATATTAAATGACATATCATATAATTATAAAGATATTAAAGTTGCAATAAGAAATTAAGATAAAGTAAATAACAGAATTAACTTTTTAAATATCTATATATGTTCTAGGACGACTCTTGTATGAATACAATTAAACAAAAAGTATTCATATGGGGGTTTCATAATGAAAAAAAATGTTTTACATAGTGCGTCAGTCATTGGGAAAAAGGAAATAGAAGAACGTGCAATTAATTTGGCGCAATATATTATAGATTCAAAAGATACAGTAAGAGGAGCAGCAAAGAAATTTTGTATAAGTAAAAGTACAGTACACAAAGATGTAACTGAAAGACTAGCTAAGATAAATCCAATACTTGCGAAAGAAGTAAGAGAAATATTAGATGAAAACAAAGCAGAAAGACATATAAGAGGAGGGATGGCAACAAAATTAAAATATATGAAAAAATAGTAAAACTATTGCAATTTCTTACAAAAGATAATACAATATAAATGCGGAGGAAAAAAAATGAATGTAGTTATAGAAGATGAAAGCAAGAAAAAAGCAAAATTAAAAATATTATATATAGGAATAATAGCAATATGTGTAATAGCTGTAATATCAGCTGTAGTAATTCAAATACAAAGTGGAAATAAAGTAGAAAATACTGATAAATTGCAAGGATTAACTAATGATCAAAAAAGCCAACATAAAGAAGAATTTGATGAGATATTCAAAAATAAAGTAAATTATTTAGAAAATAATAGTTACAAAATCTCAAAAATAGAAAATGACAAAGAAATTATTTATACAGGTTATCAAAATAATGAAAACAAGTTAAATGAATTTGATTTAAAAGTAAATATTCCATATATTAATATAGATAATGAAATAATAGAAGAATTTAATACACAAATAAAAGATATATTTGAAAAAAAAGCTAAAAGCATTTTAAATAATCAAAATGAGAATGTAATATACACAGTAGATTATAGTGCATATATATCAAATAATATATTATCATTAGTAGTAAGATCAACATTAAAAGAAGGAACAAATCCACAAAGAGATATAATTCAAACATATAATTATGATTTAATAAATCAAAAAAAATATACAATAGATGAAATACTTCAAGCAAAAGGAATAACTAAAAAAGAAGCAAATCAAAAGATAAAAGAAGAAATAAAAAAAGAACAAGAAAAAGCAAAAGAACTTGAGGGATTAGGGTATTCAACATATGCAAGAGATTATACAAGTGATATATATAGTATAAGTAATGTTACAGAATATTTTATAGGAAAAGACAATGCATTATATATAATATATGCATATGGAAACGAAAATAATACTAATGAAATGGATATAATTGTAATGTAAAAAACGGTCTAGTAAAACTAGACCGTTTTTGAAAATAAAAGGGGATGTTTGTTTAATCAGTTCTTACTGACTATACTCATAATATACCAATTAAATTTGTTCATTGTGTGAACTGAAAGTGAAAATTTTGGAATTTAAGGAGTTTCTTCAAGAGTTATTGTAATTTCTTTTTCTTGACCATTTCTATTAACAACGACTGTCATAGTATCTCCAATTTTATGAGAATTTTTAATTTTATTTAATTCATCCATTGTTTTAACATCTTTTCCATCAGCTTTAACTATTACGTCACCTGATTGGAATCCAGCTTTTTCAGCAGGAGAAAAGTTTTGAACAGTTTTAACATAAACACCAACAACTAAATTATATTTTTTAGCTGTAGATTCATCTAAGTTTATACCACTAATTCCTATATAAGGTCTTATAACTTTGTTATGGTCAATTAATTGGCTTGTAACATCAAGAGTAGAGTTTATAGGAATAGCAAATCCAATTCCTTCAACACCACTACCAGATAATTTTAAAGTATTGATACCAATAACTTTTCCTTCACTATTTACAAGAGCACCTCCACTATTACCAGAGTTTATAGCAGCATCTGTTTGAATACAAACATATTTTGTTCCATCAGATTCAACTTCTCTATTAACAGCACTGATTATACCTTGAGTAACTGTTGTATCTAATCCAAGAGGACTACCAACAGCCATTACAAATTCACCAACAACAGCTTGGTCAGAATCTCCAAATTCAGCAGCAGTTAAATCAGTTTTATCAATTTTTAAAACAGCTAAATCTGTTTGAGAATCTTTACCAACAATTTTAGCATCATATGTGGCGTCATCACCATAAGTACCACTATTTAATTTTACTTTTACTGATGTTGCATCAGAAATATCATAATAAGAATATGAAGAATTTGAAGAACTTGTATCAACAACATGGTTATTTGTTAATATATATCCATCATCACTTATTATTATTCCTGAACCTGTAGCTGTTGCAGTTGATGTAGATGGCATACCAAATCCAAAGTAAGAATTTGATGTTGCTGTATATGTTACCTCAATTCCAACTATAGATGGTAAGATTTTATTTGCTGCAAATACTGCTGTATTAGAGTAGTTTGAAAGTGATACTAAATTTGATGTTGTTCCTGTTTGGGTAGATGTTTGAACTGTAGATGTAGAACCATTATTTTCTATTATTTTATTTTTTATTGATGGAATACCAAAACATGTTCCAATTACAAGAGAACATCCCACAATACCACTAAAAAATGGTAATAATATTGTTTTACCAAATCCATTTGAATGTTTAAAATTTGCTTTTGAAGTTTTACTTGAAATCACTTCAAATCTGTTTTCATTTTCGTCCATTTTTAGGACCTCCTTTTTTCTTTTATTTCTATTTTATATAATACACCATATTTGTGAAAAAATTGTGAAAATAATGTAAAAAAGAAAAAATATTTTATTTTTTTCTTGAAAATACGACCTGCTATATATATAATATAATTATATTTTAGGAGAGGATTGGATAATATGAAAAATCAAAATGGTGTAGCATTACCAATATTAATTATTATAATAGTTGTAATAATGGCTATTGTGTTAATTTTAGCAAACTATGCAAAAGAAATTTTTGAAGAAAATGAATTAAAAGATTTAAGAACAAATATGTTATTAATACAAGCAGAAACCAGAAAAGGATTAGAAGAAGTTTGTTTTCAAACAGCTAATTTAGATAAAAATAAAGAAGAAGATATTACAAAAATAAATGAAATAAAACAAGAAAATCTAAAAGGTAAACAAGTACAAGGTTCAGAAATAGAAAAAGACATACCAACAGAAATTACAATAGATGAAAATTGTTATTATTTAGATGAAGATATTTTAAATAATATGGGAATAAAGAATTTAAATTCAAAAAAATATGGATATTTTATTGTAAGATATGATTTTGAAAAGACAACAGTTGAAGTAATGAATACATTAGGATATAAAGGAAAATATACATTAACTCAATTAATAGAAGAGTAATATTGAAAAAATATTATTTTACAATCAGATTTATGTAGCAAGAAAGGTATCAGATTAAAAATGAAAGAAAAAGAAGAAATAAGATTAAAATTATTAAAAGAACAAGAAAATGAACTTAGAAAAAAAGGTTTTTCCAATATTTGTGGAATTGATGAAGCAGGAAGAGGACCACTAGCTGGACCGGTAGTCGTTGCAAGTGTTATAATGCCAGCAGATTCAATGATAGAGGGTGTAAATGATTCAAAAAAAGTTTCAGAAAAAAAGAGAGAAAAATTATATGATCAAATATTAGAAGAAGCTATCAGTTATGGAGTAGGAATAATAGGGCAAGATGAAATTGATGAAATTAATATCTTAAATGCAACAAAAAAAGGGTTAACAATGTCTTTAAAAGAATTAACGGTAAAACCAGATTTAATTATAGTAGATGCACTTAATCATATTGATACACTTGGAATACCATATGAATCAATTATTAAAGGTGATGCAAAATGTTACTCTATTGCAGCAGCATCAATAATTGCAAAAGTAACAAGGGATAGAATCATGCGTGAATGGGGAAAAGTATTTCCTGAATATGGATTTGAAAAACATAAAGGGTATGGAACATCAGCACATATAACTGCAATTAAAGAATATGGACTTTGTCCAATACATAGAAAAAGTTTCACAACACATTTTGTGTAAAATAGGAGGATGCGAATGAATATATTAGACATAATTGCAAAAAAGAGAGATGCAAAAGAATTAAGTAAAGAAGAAATAGAATATTTTGTAAAAGAATATACAAATGGAAAGATAAAAGATTACCAAGTAGCAGCATTGATAATGGCAATATATATTAATGGAATGAATGATAAAGAAATAACAGATTTAACTTTAGCAATGGCACATTCAGGTGAAGTGTTAGATTTATCGTGTTTTGGTACAGATGTTGTAGACAAACATAGTACAGGAGGAGTTGGAGATAAAGTATCAATAATATTATTACCAATAATAGCGTCATTAGGAGTACCGATTGCAAAGATGTCTGGAAGAGGACTAGGATTTACAGGTGGTACTGTGGATAAGATGGAATCAATACCTGGATATAAAACAAATGTGGAAATAGAAGAATTTATTTCTAATGTAAAAAAAGTAGGAATAAGTATGATAGGACAAACAATGAATTTAGCACCAGCTGATAAAAAAATATATGCATTAAGAGATTCAATTTCCTGTGTAGATAATATTCCACTTATAGCATCTAGTATAATGAGTAAAAAAATAGCAAGTGGTGCAAACAAAATAGTAATAGATGTTACAGTTGGAAAAGGTGCATTTATGAAAAACAAAGAAGATGCACAAAAATTATCAGAACAAATGATGCATATAGGAAAATTAGCAGGTAGAGAAGTAATATGTATATTAACACCTATGGATGAACCTTTAGGATTTGCGATAGGAAATTCATTAGAAGTAATTGAAGCAATTAACTTTTTAAAAGGAGATATGCCAAAGGACTTAAAAGAAGTTGTATTAGAACTTGGGGCTAACATGCTTAAACTTGCAGGAAAAGGTAGCAATATAGAAGAGAACAAAATAAAAATGCTAGAAAATATTGAAAATAGAATGGCATACAATAAATTTGTAGAGATGGTAAAAAATCAAGGAGGAGATATATCATATTTAGGAGATACAACAAAATTTAAAAAAGCAAAATATATTTCTGCAGTTGAAACTAAAAAAATAGGAATAGTTCAAGAAATAAATGCAGAAGAAATTGGAAAATTGGCATGTTATTTAGGTGCTGGAAGAATAAACAAGGAGGATGAAATAGAACCTGATGTTGGAATTATTTTAAATAAAAAAGTAGGAGACAAGGTAATAGACAAGGAAATTTTAGCATATATATATGCAAATGACAGGGAAAAAACAATAGAAGCAGAGAAAAAAATACTTGAAATATATAAAATAAAATAATTAATATTATGGTTTACATATTGAAAAAAATAAATTTTATGTTATAATTATATTGAACAAAAAAGAAAGGAAGATAAAAAATGAAAAAAGAAAAAGAAGTAAAAATAAAAAATAAAATAGATAAAAAGAAGATATTAACAAAAGCAATGGCATTATTTTTGTTAGTTGCAATGGTTTTAGCTTCATGTTCTACATGCATATATTTTCTAGTTACAAATATAAAATAATTATGCAAAAGAATAAAAAGAATAATTACCTTAAGAGGAGAAATGTATAAATATGAGTAATATAGGAGTAGTATTAAATACTTTTTATGAACAAAATATATTAACATATGTAAAAATGTATCAAGAATATCCAATAAAATTAGTTTCATTAATACTAGATATAGTAATAGTAGTATTTTTAGCATATGAATTATTAAGAATAGTAAAAGACTCTAGGGCATGGCAATTAGTAAAAGGAATAGCTTTTCTAGTAATAGCAACTGCATTAAGTGGAGTATTAAAATTACATATATTAAATTATATATTATCAACAGTAATGGACTGGGGAGTAATACTTATAATAATAATATTCCAGCCAGAAATAAGAAGAGCATTAGAACAACTTGGAGGAACAAATAAATTTTCAAGATTTTTTGGATTTGACAAAGATATAATAACAAAAACAAAAGAAGACATATATAAAGTAGTTATAGCAGTATATGAATTAGCAAAAAGTAAAACAGGTGCATTAATAGTAATAGAAAGAGATATACAAATAAAAGATATAATATCAACTGGAATTCCAATGAATGCAGAAGTATCACCACAGCTGTTAGTAAATATATTTGTACCAAATACTCCATTACATGATGGAGCAGTTGTAATAAGTAATAACAAAATAGCAGCTGCAGCATGTATGTTACCATTAGCAGGAGACCAAGATATAGCAAAAGAATTAGGAACACGTCATAGAGCTGGAATTGGTATATCAAAAGAATCAGATAGTTTAGCTATAATTGTATCAGAAGAAACTGGAAAAGTATCTGTAGCAAAAGACGGAACATTAATTGCAGATGTAAGAGAAGATGTATTAAAAAAGATTTTAATTAGTAATATAGTTACAAAAAGATTAAATGAAGCAAAGGCAAAAAAAGATAAAAAAAGTTTTAAGGAAATTATTAAAGGAATTTTTAAGAAAATAGAAGATAAAAAAGCAAATTAAAAAAAGGTGGCAATATAAAGCCACTTTTATTAATTAGATGGAGTGATTAAAAGTGAGAAATATCAAATTAACAATAGAATATGATGGAAAAGACTTCAATGGATGGCAAAAACAACCAACAAAATTAAATATCCAAGGAACGATAGAACAAGCAATAAAACAAATAACAGGAGAGGATGTAGAATTAAATGCATCAGGAAGAACAGATGCAGGAGTACATGCCATTGGACAAGTGGCAAATTTTAAGACAAATTCACAAATTCCAATAGAGAAATTTGCAATAGCAATTAACTCAAGATTAAAAAAATCAATAGTAATAAAAAGAGCAGAAGAAGTTGATGAACGTTTTCATAGTAGACTAAATTGCAAGAAAAAAACTTATAGATATATTATAAATAACACACCAGAAGGAACAGCTATATATAGAAATTTAGAAACACATATTCCAAAGAAGCTTGATGTGAAAAAAATGAAAGAAGCAGTAAAATATTTTGAGGGAGAACATGACTTTAAAGCATTTAAAGCAAGTGGAACAAGTAGCAAAAGCAGTGTAAGGAAGATATATGAAGCAATAGTATACCAAGTAGGAGATAAGATTTATATAGAACTTACAGGTAATGGTTTTTTATATAATATGGTAAGGATAATTGCAGGAACACTTGTGGATGTTGGACTTGGAAAAATAGAACCTAAAAAGATACCAGAAATAATACAACAGAAAAAAAGAGAAAACGCAGGAAAAACTTTGCCACCTAATGGTTTATACTTATTAAAAGTAATGTATGACTAATAACTTGTAAAGGTAACAAAAAAAAATAATATTCATAATATATATTAGAACAAATAATGAAAGGATGAGATATTATGAATATTATATTTGTTTTGATTGCTATAATATTATTAACAATAGTATTAGCGATATTTAGTAATAGATTAGTTCGTTGTCCATTATTAGTTGGATTTATATTCTTTTCAATAGCGTTGTTAGTTGCCATGATTACAGCTAATATGACAATAGTAATATTAGCGATAATTGCTGGAATTGTTGCTTTTTTATCTGCATTATTAGATTGTGTATTTAAAAGCTCACGATTTCTTAGAGAAAATGCTTGTATGACGTGTCATAATCCATATGATTGTGATAGGGGTCGTGAACGTGAAAGTAACAATAACAATAATAATAACTGTAATTGTAATGATGAAACTTTAAGAATTGTTAATGGCAATGGAGAAATAGTAGCAAGGATAAATGGGAATTCAATAGATTGCATTGATAATAATGATAGTGGATGTTGTTCAAGAGAATATAGAAGAATGTAAGATATAATGTAAAAATTAGATAGTTACTGTCCTGTAGCATGGGACAGTGACTTTTTTATAGAAATAGTTTCTTTTTGATTTTTTTTGTTATAATATAAAAAAGGAAAAGAGGTGATAGTGTGAAAAATAATAAGTCTACTGCAATAAATATATTAATATTTTTACTAATATTAACAATAATTGCAATAATGGTAATGGGAATGTTTATATGTAAACTTTGTAATGAAAAGAAACTTGAAGAAGAAAAAACAACTAAATTGCAAGCACAAGTGGATAGTTTAAATGATACAGCAAGTAATTTACAAGATAAAATTGATTCAATATCTAAGATTATGACAGAAGATAAATCAACAGGCAACAAAGATGAACAACAAAATACTTCAGTAAAAATTAATAGTCTTGATGGAAAATATATAAATAATGATGAATTAGAAGCATATATTTATAATTTTTCAGGAAATAATGTTACAGCAGGAGCTCTAGCAACATATTATGGTACATATAAAATTAGTGATGATAAAGTTATAATAACTTATACAAAAGCTGAAGATCCAGAAGGAAAAGAAATGGATGAATTTCCAGATGGTCAAACAGAGGAACTTACAATTTTAGATGAAAATACTTTAGTAAGTAATAATGGAACTAAATATGTAAAAAAATAAAAAGTCAATCATTTCTGATTGACTTAATTTTTTGTTCATAAAATTTTATGGTAGCGAAGGTGGGATTCGAACCTACGACCTGCCGGGTATGAACCGGATGCTCTAGCCAACTGAGCTACTTCGCCATCTGCATTGCGATATTTATTATACATTGAGTTTTTCATTTTGTCAAGAAAAAAACGCAAGAATTTTTAATTTCTTGCATTTTATTCACTACGTTCTTCTTCATCTATCATTTCTTCTTCATTTTCTAAATTAGTTGATTTACTATTAGTCTCAATTTTTTCTGGTGATAATTCTGTTTTAATAATTTTTTTCTTATCTACTTTATCATCATGTTTTTGTACATCTTTTTCTAATTTTGATATATAATCTGTTCCACCGTCTTCTCTTTCTTCTTTATATATCAATTGTAATCTCTCATTTATATAATCTTCACCTATATCTGATTTTCTTCCAAAAAATATTTCTTTAATAGTTTCTATCATTTCTCTTATTCCACTTTTTTGGCTAACATTTATTTCACTATCCATATTATTTTTTTAAAACTAATGTTTTAAATATTCACCTCTTTTTCTATATAAAATAAAAACTATTTACAGTATAACATATTTTAACATAGAAATCAACAGTTTTAGTAAAATTTTATGTTTACTGTTTTTAAAAATTTATAATTACATTTTTATATATTATAATTCAGCACTTTTAATAATATCCTTAATTTTCTCAACAACCTCATCTATTGTTAAATTAGAAGAATCAACAACAATAGCATCATCAGCCCTTTTCAAAGCTCCAAATTTTTTATGCATATCATTATAATCTCTCATTTTAACATTTTCTAATACTTCCTCGTAAGTAGTATCAATACCATTTTGTTTATTTTCTTCAAACCTTCTCTTAGCTCTAACTTCTTCACTAGCATCTAAATAAATTTTAACATCAGCATTTGGAAAAACAACTGTGCAAATATCTCTTCCCTCTACAATAACGTTTTTCCCAATTGCAAGACTTCTCTGTACTTCGACCATTTTTTCTCTTACAGGAATTATAGAAGAAATTTGTGAAACAATTGAAGTAACCTCTTTTGTTCTAATATCTCTACTAACATCTTCACCATTCAATAAAACAATGTCTTTATCCCCTGTATTGTCAATTTTAATATCTATGTCATTTGCTATTTTTATTATTTTTTCTTCATCTTTTAAATCTACATTTTCTTTTAATGTTTGCAATGCAACACATCTATATGTTGCTCCTGTATCTAAATTTAAGAAACCTAATTCTTTTTCAATTCTTTTTGTTACAGTTCCCTTTCCGCTTCCTGCTGGTCCATCAACTGCTACTATCATTTTATACAACCTCCATTATTTTTATTTATTATATCAAAACATATATTTTTGTCAATTATTTTTCTATTTATTTTGAAATCATATTTAATAAACTGTAATTCAAAATATTTTTTATACATACACCACCAAAATCTAAAAACTGTTTTTTTCCTCCGTCCCTAAAAACAGTAGCAAAAAATAAAAAAATTAATACAAAATCAGAACAAAAAAGTAAACACAAAAGAAAGCATAGAAAAAAGCAAACAAGAAGCAAAAGAAAAAGACATGACAGAAAAGATAAAAGAAAACTTAGACAAAAACATAGAAGAGCTGTTGGAAGACGAGCAAGAAGTTTCCAAAATAATAAATGATTATTTCAAAATTCAAATATGTGATATAAATTCAGAAAATTTAGAAAAAAAGCAATTTAAAGAAAATAAAAAAAGTAAAATTTTTAAAGTCAAAGAAAAAGATATTTATTTCATAATAAAACTCGAAAAAACTCCCAATTACAATATACCATA
>OJNH01002924.1_pt1 | contig 11389 bp, 8 predicted proteins | sample 1597361 | NCBI WGS metagenome assembly OJNH01 (sample SAMEA2452136, study PRJEB22498) | human gut metagenome | biome: human feces; feature: human gut; material: feces | place: Australia | collected 2012
GGCACGCCGCTTCGCCTGGACGCTTCTGCGACATCCCAGAAACCGCCGTCGGATAAATGGGAGACGTCGACTAAGATTCCCAGTTCCTGCATATAGCGCACTGCCTCTTTTCCAAATCCGGTCAGCCCGCGGCTCATCTCCTCCGGCTTTTTGGAATGACAGTGTCCCAGACAGTTGTCGTCATTCCATGTCAGTGTCACAAGTCTTACGCCGAGATCGTAAATTTCCCGGATTTTGTCCATTTTCCCATCAATCAGAGCACCGTTCTCGATCGTGAGAAACGCCGATATTTTCCCTTCATTCTGATTCTGCTTTAATTCCTCTGCATTGTGCGCTGCAGCAAAGCGGTCACCGTACTGCTCCATGGTATGGCAGAAAATGTCATACATTTTCCTCATGAGTACTTCCGCCGACGGCATCTCTTCTAAGCCGAACCAGTCCGGATCATTTCTCTGCGGCAGAAACATCGCAAAAAACTGCGCTCCTGCCTCTGCCTGCTGCAGGCGCAGTCCATCCACCATCGTGCGGTCAAGTTCCAGAAACGTCTCTGTTTTCTGCGCTAACGCGCTTCCCAATGTATCACAATGCATGTCAATATAATGCATCATTTTCTCCATTTCCGGGCAGAGTTCCTTCTTATTTTCCGGACTGCTGCCCTGTCTTTTTCTTATTATAAAGAACCCGCGGACTTTATACAATATGCCGGCCGCCGGATTTTGTACAGCATTTTCTCTGTTTCCACTGTTTTCATACAAAAAGGAGCGCCTTGCGGCACTCCTCTCTGTGAAAGAAATATATAAATTTTGAAGCAAGCTTTTTCTTCCGGGCGGTTTTCCCCGGTTTTACAGATGCCAGATGTCCTCATTGTACTGCGCGATCGTTCTGTCAGATGAGAAGAAACCTGCCATAGCTATATTCTTTATCATTTTTCTGCTCCATGCAGCTCTGTCCTCATAATCCTTAAACACCTGCTCTTTGACACGGATATAATCTTTTATGTCTAATAGTGTCATAAACCAGTCTTTTGTCACTATCTCCATGTAAAGTCTGATAAGACTCTTCTTATTTCCGACCGCAAACATCTTTTTATCAATGATAAAGTCAACAAGTTTTGCTATCTCCGGATCTTCATCATAAATCTTTTCTGCTGAATAATCGGCTTTTGCATAATGCTCAATAACCGTATCACTCTTTTCACCAAATATATAGATATTATCATCGCCTACAAGTTCATGTATCTCGACATTTGCACCATCCTCTGTTCCAAGAGTCACGGCACCGTTTAACATAAATTTCATGTTGCTCGTTCCGCTGGCTTCTTTTGATGCAAGCGAAATCTGCTCTGAAATATCTGCTGCCGGTATTATCTTCTCTGCATATGTTACATTGTAATTTTCAAGCATTACCACTTTAAGGTATGGGCTTACCTCAGGATCATTCTCTATAACTTTTGACAGACAGAGTATAAGATGAATAATGTCTTTAGCGATAGTGTATGCCGGTGCTGCCTTTGCTCCAAATACAAATGTAATCGGTCTTGCCGGTTTGTTACCTGCCTTTATATCCATATATTTATAAATCTGCATACTGTCGGCACTGACGATTTCACCGCCGACATAATTTGCAATATCAATCGCAAGTGCCGTTTTTCCCGACGCGGTCGGTCCGACAACAACAATAAGAGGTATCTTAGACAATTCTCTTAAACTCCTTTTCAAGTTCCTTTTTGCTCATTGTTACTATAATAGGTCTGCCGTGAGGGCAAGTATTAATATTTTTAAGCCTTAACACATTTCTCACAAGCGTTTCCATTTCTATCTTACTCATACGCATATTCGCTTTAACCGCCGATTTACACGCAATCGTATATAAAAGTCTTTCGTTCTTTTCCGTTATAAGCTCTTTCCTCAGTTCCTCGCCTTGTGCGACAAGTTCAAGCACAAGCGGTTCAACCTCACCGAGTTCAACTTCACCCGGCACACTTCGTACAATAACCGCGTCATCGCCGAATTCTTCCGACTCAAAGCCTATATCGTCAAAAAGCTGTTTATTGTCACGATACGCAGTCATCTCACTGCCGGTAAGATTTACTATAACAGGCTCGATAAGCATTTGTGGCACAACTTGTTTTGACGCAATATCTTTCTTCAATTCTTCATATTTCAAACGTTCGTGTGCTGCGTGCTGGTCTATAATCATCATTTCGTCGCCCTTTTCGGCTATGATGTACGAATCAAAAACCTGACCGACTATTTCAAAATATTCGTCTGCAAAAACAGTTTCTTCGCGTTTCGGAACTTCGGTTTCAACATTTTGCTCTGTCGGCTTTTCTTCCTTAACAGTTTCAACCCTTAATGTTTCAGTAACAGTTTTCTCCTCATTTTTTATTTCTTCAACTGTGGCTTCTTCCGCTTTAACCGCGTCCTTTTTAGGAAGTATTCCGTTTGTTTCCGCTTTAGGCGTTTCAAGCGATACAGTTCTTGTATAAGGAATTTCGGGTTGTCTTGATTTTATAAAATCGGGTTTTAGTGATACAAAATTATTTTGTGTTTTAGTGTCCCCGACTTTATCCGTTTTAGTGTCACTCACCGAATTATTTTTAGTGTCCCCACTGTTTTTCAGGAAATGATTTTCTCGTGGATTATATGCGGTCGTTTCCGGACGTTTTGTCATTGTCTTCGGAAGTGCAACCGCAAGGTCGCTTAGATTTAACTGTCCCTTTGGCGTATCACGTTTAAATTCTTCCGAAGCACGTTCGATTTTCGGTACATTCGGTATTTCGTAAAGTGCGTTTTTCACACCGTAATACACCGCATTATAAACCGCCTTTTCATCCGAAAACTTCACTTCAAGTTTGGTCGGGTGAACGTTAATGTCAATAAGTGACGGATTGATTTCTATATTAAGTATCGCCATAGGGAATTTGCCTATCATAATCTGATTTTTATAGGCATTTTCAAGTGCGGCGATTATTGTTCTGCTTGTTATGTATCTTCTGTTTACAAAAAAGCTCTGATAATTTCGTTTAGGCCGTGCAAGCGTTCCCTTGCCGATAAGACCTGTAATTTTAATACCGTCCGATTCGTATTCTACGGGAATTGTACCCTTTGCATAATCTCTGCCGTAAACTGTATAAACCGAATTTTCAAGCGAATTATCGCCCGGTGAAAACAATTTTTCTTTGTTGTCGATTATCAGCTTAAAGGATATTTCGGGGTGTGCGAATATAAATCTTGTCATTATATCCGTTATGTAACCCGCTTCCGTTGCGTCTTTTTTCAAGAATTTACGCCTTGCAGGTGTGTTGAAAAACAGATTTTCGACAAGTATCGATGTACCGTCGGGAATACCTGCCTCGTCAGAAGAAAGTATTTCTCCGCCTTTGCACGTTACACATACTCCTGTTTCATCCTCGTGTCGCTTTGTAAAAAGTTCAACTTCGGCAACAGCACCTATACTTGAAAGTGCCTCACCTCTGAAACCCAGCGTATAAATTGCGTCAAGGTCACTGCTCGTCTGCACCTTACTTGTCGCATGACGTAAAAAGCATATTTTCGCATCCTCCTCCGACATACCGCTGCCGTTGTCGCTGACGCGCATATATATGCTTCCGCCTTTTTTTATCTCCACGCTTATCAGAGTTGCACCGGCATCTATGCTGTTTTCAACAAGTTCCTTTATAACGCTTGACGGACGTTCAACAACTTCGCCCGCCGCTATTTTATTTGAAACTTCACTGCTCAGTACATGAATTTTTCCCATTTTAAACCCTTTCAACCGTTAATACTCGTGACCTTAACAGCCACAAATGTTTATATTTCCTTCGCCCTGTTTGCCAATTCGTAAAGCTTGTTCATCGCCTCAATCGGTGTGTACGTTGTGACGTCCATATTTTTAAGTTCATCTGCTATTTCATTAGCTATACCGTCACCGAAACCGATTTGATTTGTTGTGTCCTCGTGCTTTTTCGCCGTATGTTCTACAACGATTTCATCATTCTCAATCTTTTTCAAAATCTTCTTTGCACCGTTGATTACCTCTTTCGGAACACCTGCAAGTGCCGCAACTTCAATACCGTAACTGTCGTCCGCGCCGCCTCTGACGATTTTACGCAAGAACGTAATATCGTCACCGCGTTTTTTAACGGCAATTCTGTAATTTTTAACACCGTCAAGTTCTTCCTCAAGCTCGGTAAGCTCGTGATAGTGCGTTGCAAAAAGCGTCTTTGCACCGATTTTGTGCTTATTTTGTATGTACTCAACAACCGCCCAAGCTATCGACAATCCGTCAAACGTGCTTGTACCGCGTCCGATTTCATCAAGAATAATAAGTGATTTTGACGTTGCATTCTTCAAAATGTGGCTTACTTCCGTCATTTCAAGCATAAACGTACTCTGTCCCGACGAAATATCGTCAGACGCACCGACTCTTGTAAAAATCTTGTCCACAATACCGATTTTAGCCGACTTTGCAGGCACAAAACTTCCGATTTGTGCCATAAGAGTTATAAGTGCAACCTGTCGCATATACGTTGACTTACCTGCCATATTCGGACCTGTTATAATAATCATTCGGTCGTCATCGTTATTCAAAAGAGTGTCATTCGGTACAAACATCGAATTTTTTGACATTTTCTCAACAACAGGGTGTCGTCCGTCCGTAATTTCGATTTTGCCGTTATCCGATATTTCAGGCATGGTAAAGTTGTTTTTGTATGCAGTCTGTGCCAGCGACAAAAGTACGTCAGTCGTTGCGATAATATGTGCCGCATTTTTCAAACGCTCGATTTCCTCACTCACGCTTGTTCTGACCTGTTCAAAAACGTAGCTTTCAAGCGTCACGATTTTTTCCGATGCACCGAGAATTGTGTTTTCGATTTCCTTTAGTTTCGGAGTAATGTATCTTTCACAGTTTGCAAGCGTTTGCTTTCTTATATAATAATCGGGTACGTCTTTTATCGCCGATTTTGTAATCTCTATATAGTAACCGAAAACCTTGTTATAGCCGACTTTCAGCTTGCTTATGCCCGTTGATTCACGTTCTTCGTTTTCAAGTGCCGCAAGCCACTTTTTACCGTCACGCATTGCAATACGCAAATTGTCGATTTCCTCGTTAAAGCCCTCTTTTATAACATTGCCGTCACGCAAAAGTGCCGGCGGTTCGTCATTTATCGCTCTTTCAAGCAAATCGCACACATCTTCAAGCAAATCAAAATTTTTACGCATATCACCAAGCATCGGTGACTTGACGTTGCTTAAAGTGTACTCAAGTTCAGGTAACTGTAAAAGCGTCATTTTAAGTGCAATTAAATCTTTCGGTGTAACAGTGCCAAGCGAAATACGGCTGATTATTCTTGATATATCATACGTTCCAGAAAGTACTGTCGAAAGGTCGTCGCGGAGCATTATATTTTCCGTAAGCTCCTTTACCGAATACAATCTCTTGTTTATCTCAATAGGATTGATAAGCGGCTTTTCAATCCACTGTTTTAAAAGTCTTGCACCCATTGACGTTTCTGTATTGTCGAGCACCCACAAAAGCGAACCTCTTTTAACCTTGTCACGCATTGTTTCGGTTATTTCAAGGTTACGTCTTGTATTCACGTCAATATCCATATACTGATTAACTTCGTATGTATTAATCGTGTTTAAATATGTAAGACTTGTTTTTTGCGTATGTTCCAAATACGCAATCATAGCACCGACCGCACGAACCGCATAAGGTTTTGTGTCAAGTGCTATTTCCGACAAGGAATTTTTACCGAACTGCTGCAGGATATTCTTTTCAAATTCCGAATTTTCAAAGAAATCGTCCGTACATTCGTCGGGAGTTATATGAAATCTCAACTCAACCTGTGCAGATAATTTTTCCGCTGCGTCCGAATTTAAGAGTATTTCTTTCGGCTCATATCTCGCTATTTCGTTTAGTGCCTCGTCCGCTCCGCTGATTTCGGTTGTATAAATCTCACCCGTTGAAATATCCGAAACCGCAAATCCGTATTTGTCACGCTGACTGTATATAACCGCAAGATAATTATTATTCTTTTCGTCAAGCAACTCCTCATCAACAACCGTACCCGGCGTCACTACACGAATAACCTCACGTTTTACAATACCTTTAGCGGTTTTAGGGTCCTCAACCTGTTCGCATATAGCAACCTTATACCCCTTTTCAATCAGCTTTGCAATATAAACCGACGCACCGTGAAAAGGAACGCCACACATTGGTGCGCGTTCCGAAAGTCCGCAGTCTTTACCTGTAAGCGTTATTTCAAGCTCCTTTGAAGCTTTTATGGCATCATCAAAAAACATTTCATAGAAATCACCCAGTCTGTAAAATAATATACAGTCCTCGTATTCCTCCTTTGTTTTCAGATATTGAGTCATCATCGGCGTCATCTGCTCTTTTGCCATTCCGCTTTATCTCCTTGTCTTTAGATTTGTGTATAAATTAGTGACAGCCGCCGCAAGTGCTGCAATCATGCGTACAGTTTGGATCTTGTCCTGTGATGTAGAAATTCAGCATTTGATTAACTTGATTAACCATTGCGTCAAATTCTTTCTTTGCATCAATGTACTTCTTTATTGATTCCGATTTTCCAAGCATTTCTTCAAATGCTTCGTTATTCTTCTGTATAGCCTCTTCACGCGAAATCTTATTGTTTTGCATATCGCGTGCAAGGTTCATTCTCTGCAAGTTGAATTCCTTTAAAAGTGCCTGTGCCTCGTCATCATTTTCTTGTAAAATCTCGGCATTCTTTGCATTTTTCATTTCTTCTGAATTTTGGATAAGCTCTCCAAGTTCTCTTGTCTTTTCGATTATTTCGTTCATATTATTAAATTCCTTTCTTATTCTGCAATCTCACCGTTAAGGCTCCATGTGTGTGCCTCGGTAATTCTTACGTCTATATATTTTCCTATAAGCGATTTATCGCCCTTAAAGTTTACTATCTTTGAACTGTCACAACGGCCCGAAAGTGTTGTTTCGTCATTCTTGCTTACACCGTCGACAAGCACCTTTTCAACCCGTCCTACATACGCCTCATTTTTGCGTTTTGAAATTTCATTCTGTACTTCCAAAAGCTTGTTGAAATTCTCGTGTATTTCTTCGTCTGTAAGTACAAAATCAAGCTTTGCCGCAGGAGTTCCCTCACGTCTTGAATATATAAATGAGAATATGTTATCATACTCAACCTTACGAAGTACGTCAAGTGTTTCCTCAAAATCTTCCTTGGTTTCCGTTGGAAAACCGACTATAATATCGGTTGAAAGTGAAATGTTCGGTATTCTCTTTTTAACCTTTTCAATCTTTGCAAGATAATCTTCTTTTGTGTACTTTCTGTTCATTTCTTTCAAAATCTTGTTTGAACCTGCTTGAACGGGAAGATGAAGCTGTTTACAAACCTTATCACATTCCGCAATCGCGTCAATAAGTTTGTCGCTCAAATCTTTCGGGTGTGATGTCATAAATCTGATACGTTCAACGCCCTCAATATCATTTACCATACGAATAAGGTCTGCAAAGTCAACATCTGTGTCAAGGTCTTTGCCGTATGAATTTACGTTCTGTCCCAAAAGTGCAATTTCACTGCAGCCTCTTGCCACAAGTTCCTTAACTTCGGCTATAACCGCCTCAGGTGTACGACTTCTTTCACGTCCGCGCACATACGGTACAATACAGTATGAGCAGAAATTGTTGCAGCCGTACATTACAGATACCCATGCTTTTTTATCATCGTCACGCATAATAGGAATATCCTCTGCGATTGCACCGTCACTGCTGTCAATATCGACAACTGTTTTCTTTTCGTGAATTGCTCTGTATAAAAGCTCCGGCATTTTGTAAAGTGCGTGTGTTCCGAAAACAAGGTCAACGTGTTCGTGTACTTTTTTGATTTTCTCGGTAATATGCTCCTGCTGTACCATACAACCGCATACACCGATAACCATATCTTTTCTTTCTTCTTTGATGTGCTTTAAAATACCGAGTCTGCCGAAAACCTTTTGCTCCGCATTTTCACGCACCGCACAAGTATTATATATAACAACATCAGCTTTGTTGCTGTCGTCCGTAAAATCAAACCCCGCCTGTCTTAGCATACCTCTTATACGTTCGGTGTCGTTTTCATTCTGCTGACAACCGTATGTTTCGGTAAGCGCTAATTTTGCGTGTCCGTTTTGAGCAGCATAACGCATATTTTCTTCTTTGAGTTTCATTATATAGCTTTCTTGCTCCGCCATCTGCTCCTTAGTTATAAGCTTTGCCATTTACATTTCTCCTATACTTCAAAAGTAAAGTTAATTATATCACATTTAAATTGTAATTACAACTTAAAATTCATAATCGCAAACACGTCTTTCCGCTACATACGGACGCACATACGTTGCACCGACAGCTTTGTGTTCAGGGTGATTTTGGTAAGTGTTTAAATCCTCTTTTGTTTCAAACTCCGATACAAGTACTACATCTGACGCGGCGTCTGTATCGTTGAAATTAAGTCCGACTTCAATGTTTACCAAAACATCTATTTTACCCTTTAAAGCCTCAAGATTTTCCTTTATATCCTTTGCTCTCTGCTCTTTGTCTTCACTCTCTGCCATTCTCCACATTACTATATGCTTAACCACGTTAAATTCCTCCTAAATACATATACATTTATTATATCATCTTATTTTAATTTTTTCAATAAAATATGTGGTTTTTATTAAAAAATAGTGGTATAATAAACCCATAAATATCTGAAAGGACAGATTATTGTGAAAAAGCTTTTAAAAACAGCAGTGCTTACGGGCGGAATATTATTTGCCGTCAAAGGTTTGGACAACAGAATTGAAGTTACACATTACGATATATCGTCACCGAAAATCCCCGAAGGATTTGACGGATATAAAATTTTACAAATTTCAGATTACCATGCAGACAGCGTACCGGGGCTGATTGAGGAAATCGAACACGAATCGCCCGACATTATAGTTTCGACAGGCGACCTTGTTCACGACACAGGCTCATACACACCCGGAGTACGTCTATGCAAACATCTTATCGACATTGCACCCGTTTATGCGGTAACGGGCAATCACGATTTATGGCGAAGTGACTACGATGAATTTGAGCGGGAACTTACCGAAGTCGGCGTTAAAACATTGCATGACGAGCGTGTCATTTTAAATCGTAACGAAAGTGAAATTTCACTTTCGGGAATTGACGATCCGTTTGCTTTAAACAGTGTCAAAATCGCCGAAAATATCGAAGATTCACTTGCGAAACTGCCACGTTACAACGGATATGACATACTGCTTTTTCACCGTGCGAATTTATTTGACAGATTAAAATACCGAGGTTTCAACCTTATTCTTGCAGGTCATATGCACGGCGGGCAATTCAGAATACCGAAAGGCAGAGGTGTCGTTGCACCTAAATCAAGCTGGGGCAGTAAATCGTCAATGTTTTTTCCGAAATACTTTGCCGGGCATTACCACGCACCGCACACCGATATGATTGTAAACAGAGGTATAGGCAACCCTATGCTTTTGCCGAGATTGTTTAACCGACCTGAAATAACGGTCATTACATTAAAACACAAAAAGGAGATATAAAAAATGGAAAACAAAAGACCTTTCAAAACAATTTACACTTGTTTCCCACAAGGAAAACACAAGGTACTTACAATGAGTTACGATGACGGTAAGATTTTCGACAGAAAGCTTATCGAGATTTTCAACAAATACGGTATCAAGGGTACATTCCACCTTAACACAGGTATTATGCCTGTTGATGAGGACAGAATACAGCTTTCGGAAGTCAAGGAACTTTACAAAGGTCACGAAGTATCGTGCCATACAAGCACTCACACGACTATCGAGCGTTGTCCGCTTGACCAAGTTGTTCAGCAAGTAATTGAGGACAGAAAAGCACTTGAGGACGCAGTCGGCTATCCCGTAAGAGGTCTTAGCTACCCTAACGGCTCATACAGCAAGGATATTATCAATCTTCTTCCTGCCTGTGGCATAGAATACAGTCGTGTTGTCGGAAGTACGGACGATTTTGCGTTTCCCGACAACTTCCTTGAATGGAAATCCACCTGTCACCACGGTCACAACCTTATGCAGAATGCAGAACGTTTTGCCGACCTACATAAGACACAATATCTTTATATGATGTACGTTTGGGGACACAGTTATGAATTTGACCGCGACAACAGCTGGGATTTAATCGAAGGTTTCTGTAAATTTATCGGCGGACGTGACGATATATGGTACGCTACAAATATTGAAATCGTTGACTATATGAATGCCGCCAAAAATCTTAAATACACCGCTAAGGGAGACAGAGTTTACAATCCTAACGCAATATCTGTATGGATTGAAGTTGACGGTCAACATTACGAAATCAAACCAGGAGAACTTAAAGAAATATGACGGAAAAAGAACTTTTTCCTCCTGTGCGTGATTTATTCGTAAAACGCGGATACAAAGTCAATGCAGAGGTGCGTGACTGTGACGTTACCGCAACGAAAGACGACGAATTTATTATTATAGAGTTAAAGAAAAATTTATCCGTAACACTTTTGGCACAAGGTCTGAAAAGGCTCAAAACAGGTGCAGACGTATATATCGCCGTACCCAAGCCGAAAAAATATTCACTGAAAAAATTCCGCAGCACATTTGCGGTGATAAAAAAACTTGAACTCGGACTTATATTCGTTTCAGTTCGCGGCAGTCATTCATTTGCGGAAATCGTATTTGAGCCGACCGAATTCAAACCGACAACACGCGACTATCGAAAAAGGCGTGAAATTCTCACAGAAATCAACGGCAGAACGATTGACACAAACACAGGCGGTGTGACTAACACCAAAATCATAACCGCTTACACCGAACAATGTATACACATCGCGTGTATCCTTGATATGTACGGCGATTTGTCGCCGAAACGCATAAAGGAAATCAGCGGTATTGACCGCGCGTATAATATTCTAAGAATGAATGTTTACGGTTGGTTTTATAACGTCAAAAAAGGAGTCTACGGTATAACGACAGAAGGACGCAAAGGACTTTTGGAATATCCCGAACTTGAAAAATACTATACCGAACTTTTACAAGAGAATACAGAAAACGGCTCACCTTTGTGAGCCGTTCAGACTGTCGATAAATTGTCCGGAACGTGCAATATATTATATTTTTATATTTTAAAGTTTAATTTATAGCTATAAAAAGCAACAGGCAAGCCTATCTTCGATATACGGCTTGCCTGTGCACTTTTTGTGAAAATAAACTCTAGCGTACAACCGTACGCCGACAAGTTCATTTTCGCAAAATCCGAACTGATTTCTCAACCTCTGCCAGCGTGTAGACACTTTTGTCTACACGCTGAACGGCTCACCTTTGTG
>OJNH01002937.1_pt1 | contig 11353 bp, 5 predicted proteins | sample 1597361 | NCBI WGS metagenome assembly OJNH01 (sample SAMEA2452136, study PRJEB22498) | human gut metagenome | biome: human feces; feature: human gut; material: feces | place: Australia | collected 2012
GAGCAGATAGCTTCGCTGAACCTGCTGTGCCTTGTACGCAAATGCGCGCTCGGACGGCAGAAGCTCTGTGCGCTGGCAAAGGTTTGTGTCCGCCATGATGAGCTTCGCGCGGTTTTCGTCAACGTCCTTGACAATGCTGGGAACCGCCGTAAATCCTGCTCTGCGGCAGGCTTCAACACGGTTGTGTCCGGCGATTATGCGGTACTTTCCTCCTGTGACAGGGGATACGATTATCCGGGACAGCAGTCCGTTTTCTATGATGGATTCCACCAGCTCGTTCATTTTGAAGTCGCTGTACATCTTGAACGGCTGATTTTCCCATGGAACAAGCAGGTTTATCGGGATTTCTTTTTCGTCATTCTGGACTGTCGCTTCATCGCCGAGGAAGTCGTTCATATTCAGCTTTCCGGTATTGTTGGAAGCTCCGAGATTGAACCCCATTAAACTCCCTCCTTTTCGAGAATTTCGCTTACAAGCTTGCGGTACTGACCGCCTATCACGCTGTTTTTCTTGGATATCAGCGACTTTTGCTCAGCGGTGCTGTTTGCGGCTTCGATGCGCTTGCTTATCGTAGTTTTGTAAACCAGACCTCCGTAGCGCTCTTTTAGGGCGATATCCACCGCCTGAGCCATCTGGGTGTTGTCGGTCATGGTTTCAAGTATTCCACAAATTTTCAGGTCATGGTTGATTTTTTCCTTGATGAGATTGAAAATGTCCTCGAACTGGACTATGCCGTTGAGGGCGAATTTCTGCACCTGAACCGGAATTATCACCTCGTCAGCCGCCGCAAGAGCGTTCATGACCAGTATTCCTAGCGAGGGCAGGCAGTCGATGAGGAGATAATCATAATCCTCCGATATGCTGTCGCTGGAAATCGCCTTGTCAAGAATCTGCTCACGGCACATCGTCTGTGCCAGAAACATATCCGCAGTCGCCAGAGAAATATCCGCCGGGACATAGTCGATAGGCTCGTTTTTCGCGGTTTGAATGCACTCCGAGAGCTTCGCAGTTTCTTTCAGGACGTCAACGATGGTGCGCTTGCCCGTAAAATCATAGCCGAGGTAGTCGCTGAGATTTCCCTGCGGATCAAGGTCGATACAGAGGACTTTCTTGCCAAGTTCCGCAAGTCCTGCGGCGATATTTACCACGGTCGTTGTCTTGCCAACGCCGCCTTTCTGATTTGCTATTGCTATAATCTTTGCCATAATTACCCCTCCTGCCAGTATTCTTTCATGTCGTGATTTACCCGGGACTGCCAGTAGCTATTGAGCGTCAGCCGGGAATTGTACAGCGCCGTTATCAGGTAGCTTCGGATATTCCTGACGTCGCTGGTGTTATTGTCCATAGCTTCCAGAACATACTCAATGTGGCTTCCGTTCAGCTTCAGGAACGTACTTTTTACCACGTCATGCGGGACGTCTTCGCCGTTTACCCGTATCGTAGGTCTTGTGGAACAGATTGCGTCCACCATAATGCTGATAAGTTCGTTGATGGTATCCGCCTTGCCTGGATTCTGCTCGATGAGGAATTCGTAATCCGTGTTGTCCCGGACTATCTGGGCATAAGCGGAGCGCTCCTCTTTTATCCTGGTGATATATTCCATCTCGTCAGTCCCGCCAGATTGATTGATAGGATTGATTATATCAGGATTATTTTCTTTAAGATTATTATCTTTAGATTTGTCCGCCGTTTGGGCGTAACATGGTCCGCCGTTTGGGCGTATCATGTTCTGCCGTTTCGGCGTTTCTTGTTCCGCCGTTTCGGCGTTCCTTGCTTCGCCGTTTGGGCGTTCCTTGTTCCGCCCTTTTGGCGTTTCTTGCTTCGCCCTTTCGGCGGAACAATGGAGTAATGCGGTCTGAGGGGATGTTTCTTCCTTTTCAGGAGTGCTGTTTTCCTCGTCCGCGGTGGAATTCCGCCTGTATTTTTCCGCCGCCGATGGTTTTACGGATCTCATTTTTTCCTCGCCCTCCGCAAGAATTTCAGCTAGGTGGACTATATCGTCGATTATGTAGAAGCTGCGTTTTGCCGGCATTCCGCGTGGGGAGCACTTGATAAGCCCGCGCTTCTCCAGAACCGTAATGCAGCGTTTCTGCTGTTTGTCAGACAGGGAAGTGCTTTCCTCTAAATCCGCGATGGTGGAGTAGAACCACCCGTCCGGGTCGAGCTTCCCTCTGTCGCTGTAATACTGCCATTTGGCTATGAGTGCGCTGTAAACCACGGTTTCCATAAGTCCGACCGCATGAGCCAGCGGACGGTTCAGGGATATCGTATTATCCGGGTTCAACAGCTGGTAGATTGCATTCATGTTATTCCTCCAGTTTGTTTTATTCCTCGTTTTATAAAGCATAGAAGGGCGGTGAGGAATAGGACCGCCCGTTCAGAAGGCCTTTCCGTCTATGCTGTTAAAGCCTTTCGGCTGTTAACCTATATAAAAAAGCGCACAGATTTTCTCTATGCGCTCTTGTTGTCAATATTAATAACTCTTTTTGTGAAAACGCTAAAGAAATCGGATTTTCTGCCGATATATAATAATGGTACACAAATTGAGCATCTTATTTGAACTGTATATTGACGAAAGCGCGTTAGAAAGTGTGAAATGCACGTCATGCCGTCAAATTAAGTTGTCCATTTTCTGTCCATTATTTGTCCTTTATTCAGAACTAAAACGGGCTGAAAAAGATGTTTGAAAAAATAATACTATGTACGTTGGTACCGCATTGCTATGCGGTATGGGGGATTTTTATCGGCTGAGCTGTTCGATTCGTTGCCGAATTCAATTCCCCTCGGCTCCACCACAACAGCCCGGAAAACGGGCAAAGCAACCCCCACCTGCTGGTTGGCAGGTGGGGGTTGCTATATTTATCCTACACTAAGCGCCTTAATTACGGCCTCTTCCGCATTTTTATACAGAATAATATCAAATGCAGTTGAAAGATCGTCCGGGACTGAAGCAAAGTCCGACATACTGATCGCAGGCATTAAAATCTTCTTTGCACCACTGTCAAGACATACCTGCAACGTATTTGCCAGCTCATCGACCCGGATCAGAGTACCGCTTATACTCATCTCACCCAGGACTGCCATAGAACTTTGCACGGGACGTCCAAGTGCAATTGAACACAAGGCAATAAGAGTCGGTATAGCCAGCTTATCGGTCATTCCTATTCCCTGGAGGTCCTGATAATTTACAATATAATCCTTGGCATCTGTGCTGATACTGCCACTTATTCTGTTACCGTTCGCTTTCAGGAAACTGAAAGCCGCATTGGAGGATTCCCTTGCTTCACGGTCGGAGCCTATGCCCGTACGCTCAAATTTTCCTGTTCCATTAAGCGTCTGACTTTCCAGCCGAAATACTCCCAGCATTCCGCTCTTGCCACGGGAAACGGTATACACCTGCCCGGGATTGCATATGCCTTCCGGAATCAGCTTTCCGCCTCCCTGCTCAGGCACCGACACATAATGTTCCTCCAGTGTTTCATTGTCTATGTACGAAAAATTCACATCGTAAAATTCCATACCGCCAAGCTTTTTAAGCTGTTCCTTAACGCGGCGGCGCATTTCCAGGGATATCTGAACTACCTCTTCCAGCTCTTCTTTTGTGAATTTATCGTCAGGATACATCAGCTTCAGATAGCCGTCTATCATTCTGCGAACGGCAATGGTATCACGCTGATTCAGATTTTTTCCAAGACGGAAATAATGATCGAGCGCATCACCATACTGCTCTTTACGAAGCTCACGGATAAATTCTGCAAGATAGTCGCTGATGAAACCGTAATCGTCAGTGAAATGCTCCGGTCTGAATTTTGGTATCTCCCAACCCGGAAGATAACAGTGTATCCTGTCCAGGAATGCAGTATCAGTCCCCATTTCAGGAGGAAACGGGTCAAAAAGACTGGAGGTTTTCAGCAGGACGTCAACGCTCTGATTTATATTACCTACGAATACCATTGAGGCGGCAGCCGCTTTCTCCTCCTTGCCGCGAGCAAATGAACCGGACGCCATATAATCTTTCATTATCTGAACGCCGTCCTTGTCCTTGAAACGTATTCCCGCAACCTCGTCAAAGGCAACGCAATCCCACAGCCCTACTAATCCGACTGTCCTTTTGCTCATATTATAAAATAAATTCGCAACGGTAGTCTGTCCGCCGGATACAAGAATACTGTTAGGCGATATCTCCTTGTAGAGATGCGATTTTCCGGTGCTTCTGGGACCGAGTTCGCAAAGATTAAAGTTGTTCTCCACAAGTGGTATCATTCTGGTCAGCAGCAGCCACTTCTCACGGTATGTAAATCCGTCAGGCTCCATACCGGTGGAGCGCAGCATTATATCCAGCCATTCCTCTTTGGTAAACGCAGCACGTCCTGCTTTCAGCTCGTCAATGTCGATATGCGGCATCTGTATCGGGGTCAGTTTCCGAATACTTATCGGGGAATAATCCTTGTTCTTTTTCTTTTTTGAGCGAAGCGGATTACCGTATTCATCAGTTATTTCCGGCTGATCCTCGTCATCGGATTCATAATCAAGCTGAACAATGCACCATATCCCACCGCACAGCAGCCTGTCGTACTTTTCGGGATATGCGTCATCAATTGGCACTCCGCCAACTCCCAGATTTGAAAAATCTGCAAAGAAACAGTTCTTGTTCATATCAAGGTGCACCGTTACCATATCAATGATAGTATGACTGCCTTTTTTCCGCAGCTGCGAAAGTATTTTCTGAGATTCATCAGGACGTACAAAGTTATCTGCAAGGATACGCTTCACATTATTTACACCCTCCTCGACAACTTCTTCATCGTCAGAGCTGCAATACTGCCCCAGGAGGAATTCCAGTACATATACCGGGACGTTCGCTCCCTCTTTCATCTTCTTGGTCAGATCCTTGCGCACTATTTTTCCGTCAAAATGCTCCCTCAGCTTCTGCTTTATGATATCATGTCTGCTAAGGCTGGTCTCAGTATTTTCAAATTCGCACATTGATTATATCCCCCTTTTATCAGAAACCGAAATCATCTGCAAATGCAATATCGATCATCATCTCATGGCGCAGTACTTCAAGGCTGGTTTTCTCCTCAAATGCTACAAGATAGTACTTTTTATTGATATCATATTTCATATTTCTGAAAGAAAAACGCAGCTTAAAAATACGCTTGGATGTGTCCGCGTCCTTTTTGTCGGCAATATATATGCATTCGTTCGATATTCTGTTTCCCTTTTCATCAACAAAGTAAACATGATATCTGGTTTCCTTTACCACGTCGCTGACAGGTTCCGTCTGCATGAAATCCAGCACTGTAACCAGATTCGTTATCTTCCTGGTCAGGCTGATGAAGCGTATCTCGGCATTAGTGGTTTCGCAGCGGCCTTTCTCGGTTCTGACGTCTATCAGCGGAATGATCATCTCCTGCGGAGAGCTGCCGCCGTGGGTATAATTTAATCCGGAACCCTGTTTCTTGAACAGGTCGCTTCCCATCGGAAAATACACTCTGCGGGAATCGTCAGCGCCTATGATCGAACTGAACGGCAGGCTTGCAACTCCTTCGCCCTGCACATCACGGTCGGTGAGCGCATATCTGCGGTCTGCGTCCGGTATCCCGCTTATCTTATCGCTCTCGGAGAGCTTATCTCTCTTGTAGATAAATCCATGGTCTGCGGTAATGATGTAGTGGATAGTATTTGCGCTGGACGTAAGCTTTCTTACGAGGAAATAAATCTCCTCGACCGCTTCCTCACAGGCATTGAATACCTCATTCTCAGTAGAGGCATGGTCGCCTCTGGCGTCGATCTGGTCGTGATAAACGTACACGACATTCTGTCCGGTGAACACGTCACGAAGCGCAGAAACATTCATTGATTTTATATCGTCATACTTTACACAGCGGCTGTCCGGGTTTGCCGCCTGCAATACTGCCTCACGCTGTTTTATGTCGTCTGTCGGCTTTCCGTCTGCAAGCGTGCGGGAATCCGGCAGGACCTCAATAGTGTTATGAGGAAGCAGCGCAGCCATTCCGAACTTGGTATAGGACGGAAGTACGCTCTGCATCGCGGAGATGGAAGCAGTGCACTTTGCGTCCGCCTGCAGTTTCTCGAAAAGCGAGCGTCCCACCTCGTAGCGCATAGCGTCTGAAATGATAACGACTGTACGCTCCTTGTTGCTGCGGACAAAATCGTTATAGAAATTGAGCTGGTGCGGCAATCCGGTATCACCGTCCGCAGCCACGAAATTCTGATTCCAGTTTACGCACTGTGCATTCAGGTAATCGTTGGTGTAGATATTTTCAACGAGCTGACGCAGATCGTCTAACTCGCTGTTGTTGTCCAGTTTATCAAAGTAATAATAGAAATACCTGTACCTGCGGTCTATGGTGTAGTTTTTGTCTGTATACTGCTTTACAACAGCCTTTATGCCGGTAAGTGGCTGATATTTCTCCGGCTGAACCAGCCAGTATGCGTTCTCCAGAACAAAATATCTGTTCCTGAACTCGCTGCCGAAGTGCATTTTTCTTCTCAGAACGCAGACTTCCGGTATGGACTTTCCTCCGAGTCTGGTGTCGGTGTCCTCAGCCTCCAGCCGCTCACGGATCCAGCTTATTATAACATCATCAATTCCACGGAAAACGCAGCAACTGACAAGAGAATCGACAGGCATTTTCCGGAGCTGGTCTGCCGCTCCGAGAGAATCAAAAGCCTGCGCTGAGAGGTCGTCATAATTATCGGAATAGAGAATATTGTTCATCAGATTATCCAGGAACGTGATAATATTGCCCGCCTTGAATGAAATGAACGGCTCCCATGCTTTCGGCATTTCAGTGGAAATAGTCCTGGAAGCGTAGGTCGCAAAGAGGGTCATAATGAAACGCTGTAATGTCGGATCTGCGTCAACATATCCGAACTGTTCCTCAACCATCTGCCAGAACGACTGCAACAGGTCGTACCTTGCAAACTCGGCAAGGTACTTATTATCCTCCGGTTTGTCATCTGTCAGAACACAGCGGACAACTTCTTCAAAAGAAACCGATTTATTCCTGCAGAGAATGCTCATTAGAGCAACCTCTATCGTTGCCTTGTTGAAATGGTCGATTTCAAGCTCATAGAACTTCTGCGTTCTGGTTTTCTCTCCGAAGAACTTTATGTAATGCTCGATAACGGGCTTGAATCGCTCATCTATGCCGAGGTCGGAAGCCACGACCGACGCCTTATCAGTGTGGAACTCCTTCGAGTAAAAGATCATATCCGCAAGGTGGTTCTCCTGCACCGGCGGTTTTGCGTACGGTGCATAAATGAGGTAATTCGTCTGCGTATCTTCGCACTCCAGAAAGTATTTCATGCGAAGCTGCTCATGCAGCTCCAGGTGGAGTATCTTCGCATTATTCAGCTCCAGAGCGTCTATGTCATCGACAAACTCCGCTTTTGCGTCAAACCAGAAAATGAGCCTGCGTTCATCTCCGGCGAACTCTTCGTTCAGTTTGTCGGAAATTTGTTTCAGGTTAAGTACTGCCATGAGATATCTCCTCAGATTTTAGTAAGCACTTCGATCTTCTTCCCGTCATCGCCGGTCTGAACCTTTTCATAGTTCACCTTAACGCCGTCGTCAAGGTCGATGTCTATGCGGGAAAGTGCCAGGTGCGCTATTTTTTCATCGAAGTCATGAGTTTCCTTGAGCTGCTTTGTCAGCTTTTCTATGCGCTTCTGTGCAGCTGAAACCTCACGTCCGCTGCCTGTTTCTGCAACGTCCTGCGACTGGCGTATCTCATTCTCGTAAATACGCTGGAGCTTGTGCAGGTACTCCACACGCACATTACCGGTGGTGTCAGCATTCCAGCGGTGCATATAAACAAGCGCCTTGAATCCGTTCTGTTTGCCGATGTCGAACATCCAGTAGATAGGACGCTTCTGATACATCTTGATGTGGTCTTTGATGAAGTCGTTCAGGAAGTAGTTCCGAATCCTCTCACGGCTGGTGTTGCCCCTTGTGCCGAGTGCATCAGCTATGAACGTCAGGTTTTCTTCAAGGGTATCTGCGCCGTAGACCGTTCTGATGAAATCCACAAAACGGACTACGATATCGTCCCGGAAATATTCTTCGTCTGTGACCGGTATGCAGTTATCCGGGTCGGGAATAAAGGTCTTGTATTTACTGCCGTCCCACTCGCCGCCCGCATACGCCAGCCCCTCAACGTCAAGGGAATACCGCCCGAACATACAGCCGACAGCATAGCTTACCAGCGACTTTATATCACGGGTGAGGTCGGCACGGCGCACGGTAACGTCCTTGTCCTCGACTTCGGGGGTCAGTTCGTCCTGTAATCCGTAGATGTCTATGAATATGCGGTTGAGTTCCTCTTCGTTGGATTTTAGCCGGGTGAAACGCTTTTCGCATTCGTCAGACCACTGGGCAAATGCTTCTGAGATAAGGGGGACGGGTTTTATCAGGGGGTGGGTTTTGAAGTCCCAGCTGGTTTCAAAGCTGTCCCAGTCGGATTTGCTTAAAACAATATTCTCATTAACAATAGAATCAATGATTTTTTTATTTATTGATATTATTAATGGCAACGAAGCTATATTTCCTGCCGTAAAATTCAGTGTTGGATTTAATACATTTAGTGAAAAAAGCGCTACAACTGAATTCAAAAATCCTAGACAAAATAATAAGTAATCTTGTGAAATAAACAATGTCATGCCAGCCGATTCAGACAAAGATTTATTGCTATAACGAAATGAAGATTGACTTGATGAAAGGCTTGTCCACGTTATAGAGGGAATAAACTTAAACTCGTTTTTATAATCTTGACAATTTCTTATCTTTTTTTGTCCGCGTTGCATTATCTCACAACCATTATGTTTCCAATTTATTAAATAATCTTTATTTCCATACCATTTTCGATATTCTCCTCCTTTATTGCATGGATACCATTCTATATTTGATTCCTCAGACTCAGTATATTTCTCTGCTTTAAGATTCATGTTATTTATATTTACCTCAAACCAGAGTCTTAAAAACTTAGAATTATCGCCAGTAATTATACCCTTAGATGTACTACCATAACAGCCTATGGTTCTTCGTTCAAATGATTTAATAAAATTCTCACTCACCCAATAAGCCACCGGCATACCGGGTATTTTTGAGAAATTGTCAGCACAAGACACATATACATTCTGATGAGAAAGAAACGCATCTCTTTTTTCATTTTCGCCAACGATTCCAACAAGACGAGCATATGTTCCCTTATATCCGTTCATGTGTGCTTTTCGTTCAACAAAAGCCGTTGTCTGTACAACTTCTCCGCCAATTTCATCAAAAGCTCTCGCACCAAGGTGTGCCATATTAACAGTTGTGCTCAGCATGAGTTTTTCACGCAGTTTCTCATAGCTTGAAAGGAACATCCATGCGTGCTGCGTTATCATCGCCTGATAACCGTTTTGTTTTATCAGATTTCTACATCTCTCAATGAAAACAGCAAACAAATCCGATTTGCTGTCAGAATAATTCTTCGCTATATACTCCGTCAAATTAAGCGGCTTGTATTTATTATCTTCTTTCTTTCTATTTAACGGAGCCGGGAAACTTGACGTTCCCATATACGGCGGATTAGTGCAAACCACGTCATACTTCTGCGCAAGCACCTGCGCCTGCTTTACCAATGGCAGAATTTTCTCGCATACCATGCGCTTGTTTTCCATCGCAATGAGGTTCAGCTCGTCGCTCTCAGCGATTATCCCTATACGCTCAATTAGCCCGTTGAAATCAACGGGCTGAACATTTATAATACTGCCGTACTCACGGGCGTTTGTAAGGTCATCTGAAATAGAGCGCAGGTCGGATGCTATCTTGCTGTCGCCGTCCGCTATGTACTCTATGATTTCGGGAGTCAGCGCGCGGTTATCGTCAATAACGAACAGATTCGGCTTTATTCCGGAAGTCAGAATACGGCGGTTGTACTGCCGGGCTTTCATCATTACAGCGAAATACGACAGCTGATATGCACGCCTGTCAATATCCAGACCCCAGAGGTTCTTCTCCACGATAAGTTTCGCAGCGTCACGCTCAGAGTAGCCCTGTGCCGAATAAATCTGCATGAGCACGTCAAAAGCGTACACTAGTATATGACCCGAGCCCATGCACGGGTCTATTATGCGGATATCCTCCGGAGAGATCTCCCTGTAACCTGCACGAATTTCTTCAAGCTGCGCCTGAACCTGCGGCTCCTGCTCCGCTTCGTCAAGGTAGTACTCCCAGCCCTGACGCAGATCATCGTCGGGGTGTCCCTCTATCCACAGTCTGCCGAGGGAGTTCTCGACCATGTAGCGGACTATCCAATGCGGCGTAAACAGCTGGGTCGCAGCCGGTATATTTTCCTTTGTGATTTTGACGTTCTTTTTGAGAGCTGCAAACACCTTGTCTTTCGGTTCAGTGTTGTAGTACTGGTACATCCAGCCGATTATCTCGACCTGACCGGTTATTTTACCGTCGTCATCGTGATTTATAACATCAAAATCCTTTTCCTCAATGTCGTTTACAAGATGGAACACAACGCCGTCCTTGTCCGTATACGACAGGGAAAGCAGGAGTTCCGAGTAGTCATTCGTAGCCTCAAACAGCTCCGGCAGAATATCATGCAGGTGGTTGCACTCCCTGATGAACAGCATACGGAACAGGTCTTCCAGCCTGTTATTGTCACGGAGCTCATATATACGGCCGCTTTCCTCGCCTGTAAATTCAAGTCCTGCGTCAAACGGCGTGGTAACTATATCCGGCTCATGCTTGCCGGATTCAGAGGACAGCACTCTTATAGGCAGATAGCCGTTCACTTCCATGAAACGAATAGCTATCATACGGTTGAACCAGGTATAGGCGACTTCCTCGACGATATACTCGAAAGCAGCCTTGTAGTTGTCCAGCTCCTCCACCTTTGCCCTTATCGCAGAAACAAGGGAGTTACGCTGCGAGATACGCTCTCCCTTTACCTCGGCGTAATCCTTTGTTCCGATATCGAACAGCTGCAAATCGCTCCTGGACTGCGGGAGCGGCTCGCGATGCCGTTCTCGTTTACGGCGAGCAGTCCTGCGCTGTATGTAATATCGGATATGAGCTTTTTTCTTGCCCATATTGCAAAATTTTTGAGTGCTGTCTTATTCATCTGGATTTCTCCTTAAAATTCTATTGTGATGATGGTGTCCTCTTCAAGGGTGTTCATCAGCTTGTTCTTTAAGTCGGCGAGGTACTTGTCCACGTCCGCTGCGCTTTCAAGCTGCCACGAGCTGGAGGTATTAATCGACTTTATGCTGACCGCCTTGCGCTTCTTAACTTTCGTCACTACCGGAGCGACAGGCTGTACAGGCGCTG
>OJNH01002950.1_pt1 | contig 11313 bp, 5 predicted proteins | sample 1597361 | NCBI WGS metagenome assembly OJNH01 (sample SAMEA2452136, study PRJEB22498) | human gut metagenome | biome: human feces; feature: human gut; material: feces | place: Australia | collected 2012
GTTTCTGTGCTAAATATTGAATATCCAAATATATTAATATATTCCTTATTTTGTACATTTATCTGTATAAATCCCCATATTGCAATAATCGCAATGATACTTAATATAAATATTATTAGGTCTATTATAATTTTTTTTATAATTCTTAATATTTTATTATGTTCCATCGTTTATCACTTCTCCTGTGTATTGTTTTAAGTTTATCTCTAATGGTACAGATATTTTAGCAGATTCTGTTGAACCAAGTATTGAGTCTGTTTCATTGTTTTCTTCTACATTTGTCCATTCAAAATATAATTTAATATGATTCATATATTTATCATTTATTGTATTTATTGGTATTACTGCTTTGTGCAATTCTCCACTTGTATATATTTCTTCATTTGTTACTTGTTCTGTTTCTCCCTCTTTTTGGAAATAATTTTCTGCTCTAACCAAACTCATGTTTGCTACTGTTATTTCATTAAATTTTATATCAATAGTATATAGAATAGATACATCTGTATTGGTTGGGTCTATTATTATTTCAAAACATGCCTGCGTTCCTGGCGCTATTTTTCCATCTTTAACATTTGTAGAATTTAAATATGTAAGATTGTCTTCTGTCATTGTAAATGTTAAATTTTGACCACCTGAAGATATATCTACTCCATTTACTTTTATTGCCCATACACCTAATAAATTTGTATAATCTCCTTGTATTTGTTCTTTATATAATGCATACATATTAGCTATTTGGAACAAAGATATAATTAACATTATTAAAACTAAAATTGTTAATAATTTCTTCATTTATTCTTCCTCTTTTGATGATTTTGTAGCTCTTTTTGTACCTGTTGTTGTTTTTGGTGTTGTACTAGCTTTTTTTGTTGTTCCTGCTTTTTTTGTTGTTGCTACTTTTGCTGTACTTGTTTTACGTGCTGTTGTACTTGCTACTTTAGATGTGCTTGTTTTATGTGCTGTTGTTCCTGTCTTTTTTGCTGTGCTTGTACTATTTGTAGATTTAGTTGGTGCTTTTCTAGTTGTTTTTACTTGTTCTGGTTCTTCATTTTCTTCCTCTTCTACTTCTGCTTCAACTTCTACTGCTTCTTTGGCTTTGTTTTTATTTGATTTTCCTCCACCATATTTGATTTCCATTACTAATTCAAATACTTCTTGTAAGAATAGTAATAATGATACTATTACTACACAGAATAAGTATCCCCATTTAGATTCTAGTAATCCTAGTATATAACCCCAGCCCTCAATAATTACTGTATCACTTGTTTTTCCTATAAAGTAATCACTAGAATAACTTTCACTGTCTTCTACACTATATACTATATGTCTTCCTTGTTGTTGCTTGTCTGCTAGTGTTCTTGTTACTACTTCATATTCTTGGCTGTTTAATACTTTATATAAAATCATTTCGTCACCGATTTGTATGTTTTTGTCATTTGTTCCTTTTATTAATAGTATAGACCCTTGTTTATATTTTGGTTCTAATGAATCATCATTAACTATATAAACGGTATATCCTCCAATTTCGCTACAATTATAATCATTATATGATAATAATAATACTGTAACTGTAATTGCTATTATAGAATATACTACTAGTAGTATACCTCCTAATACTTTTTTCATATTTATTTCTTCCTTTCTTTTGTCTTTTTCCAATCGAATCTTTTAATTTATCAATTATTGTATTGCTCCTAATTTTATTCTTTGTGTTGCTGTCATATCACCTTTATATATTACACTTATTTCACATTCTTCTCCAACACCTAATTCAGTATTTGTTCCTGTTCTTAATTGTCCTAATACATTTTCATCTGGTCCAATTAGTATTGCATTAAATTCTTCGTCTGCTTTTTTAGATGTTGTATTATTCTTGATTCTCATTGTTACTACTGTTTCATTGTTGTCTTTTCTATATTCCATTGATATTTTTTGGGCGTCTAATCCACTGTCTGTTGTTGTTTCTGGTAATGTAATTACTTGTTGTTCTTCTTGAACATTATTGTCTGTGTTATTTTTCTTGTTATTGACAATTTTTACTATAATTACTACTGCTATAATTACTACTATAACTGCAATTAACAAAGTTACTAACATCTTTTTACCTTTTCTAACCTTTTTCATCTTTTTCCTCCTTTTCTCCCTAATATATTTTATACCATAACTTTTTTTAAAAGTCTATACTTTTTTATAAATAAATTTCTTACATATTTGCTATTTTTTGGAACCCTCCAAATATAGTATTTATATGCTTTTTATATTTTTATCGGGTTCCTCTAAATAACAATTTTTAATTATTTTTTACTGTAATAATTGATTCTGTATTTCCTGATGGATATGTGTAATCTTTGGACATATCTACTTTATAAAATTTGATATATTTTGTAGATTCTCTGCTCATATTAAATGTGAACTTTTTTATATAACCATTTGAATTTGTAGCTTCACTTCCTTGAATCTTGTTCAAATAAGATTCACTACTTAAATCCATTCTTACAATATCAGGATTAAATTCTAATGTTACTGGCGTTCCCGTGTCTTTAGCATTTACTAACTTAAGAATCATATAATTTCTATTTGCTACATCTTCTATTGTATAACTATTAACTGTATCTTGTTGAACTCTTAAAGATATTTCACATGATATTTCTTTTTTATATGGTTCTTGTGTATTTGCTTTTATTTTTACTGTAATAATTTCATCTTTTTGTATTGCACTTTTAGGAACTACAACAATCTTTAATCTACTTACATTATTTTGAGCATCTCCATTTTTTGCATATATAACACCAGCAGTAGAAGTCGGTCCATCAGAAGAATTAATACCGTAATGTTACTTTATCACTGTCTGGAGTTTCGCAAGAAACTGTATAATCTAAATCATAATCCAATCTAAGTAAAGTATTTGCATAACTGTATAAATCAAAGTTTATATCATATTCATCAACTCCACCCCAATTTTCATATTGATAAGTTGCATTATCTAGTGTTAATAAATCACTTGTAAAGTAAAATGCTTTTGATGTAAAATATGCTTCTCTTATGCCATTATATATATATCTTCCGAAAACTGCTAATGTTATTGTTAAAATAATAATAGCTATAATTATTCCTATTTTTACTTTATTCAATTTTTTATTTTTTCTTGCTTTATTCATTAATTAATCCTTTCTGAGCATTTAGGACCGCTTCTATTTTGTACAAATTATGGTGTTACTATAAATGATTTTCTTATTGTTTGTATCAAAGTATTATTGTAATAAGCCTTAAATACTAATTTGTATTCTCCTGTACTTATGCCATCTTTAATTGCTTTTTCAAATTTTATTGTTTCTATATTTTCATTTCCTGTTGATTCTGGATGTGATTTTTTCTCCATTACCATATATTCTTTACATCCATCTGCAGTTACTAATCCTTGACCACTATAATCTTCTGGAGTTTTTAATTCACTTCCATCTAAACTTTGTAAGTAATCTTTTAAATCTACTTTTGTATAACTTATTTCATTATAAGTATTTGTTCCATCTTCTTCGTCTGTAGTATATGTTGAATTACGTTTATATAATTCTACTCTTATATTTGTATCATTTGTAGGTGAACCTACTTTTACTGTTAAGTCTAATCCATTTCCTCCATCTAGATTTAAACGTGTATTTTTATTTATAATTCTGCTACCATCTGCTGATTCTAGTCCAGCTAATCCTAACAATTTATTAATAAATGTTATATATATATCCTGTACTTCTGTTGTACTATCTATATAATATTTACCATCATCTGATGAGAAGAAATATATTTTTGCTATATATTGACCTGCTGGTACACTATTTTGACTCAATGATAATACATATGAATTTTCTGTTTTTGCTAATCCATCAGAAAGAGGTATTCTAATTACTCCATCTGCACCTGGTTTATATACAGTAGATTCTGTTACATCTGTAAGTTGTAGATTTTGTACTTCTGGTGCATGAATTCTTTCTCCATGTTCATCTACTATTTCTATTGCAATACCTGTGCGTTTTTCATAATATTTTGTATCTTTTATTGTTAATCCATCATCTGTTTTTTGTTCTAATAATGAAGAATCAAATGTAAATGGAATTGCTAAATTTTCAAAAACTGTGTAAGATGTCTTTCCATCTCCTGTTGTAACATTTTCTGACATTACTGCTTTTTGATTATATAGATTGTATTTTATTTCTTTATCTCCATTATCATATTTTACTGCACCTGATGAAGTTCTTAATTCTAAGTAAGTTTCTTGTGCTAATTTATTTGTATCCAAATTAGAATTCATAAAGTCTATTGAAATATCATATTTTTCTAATGCATATCCTTTTGTATCTGCACTTGTATGATAATATTTGTTATTATTATCTGAATACTTATCACTTGTACCACCCATATCTACAAATTTAGATAATTTATATAAATATCTTGTACTTCCAGATGAATTATCTGTTGCATCATAATCTGTATCACTAGCAACTTGATAATAGTAAACTTTGTTTACATCATCTCCTTGACCATAATCTCTTAATGTAATTTTAGTATCTTTAGGTAATGGTGTTGAAGTTGATAAAACTCTATAATCACCTGTTGCATATATATTAGATTGTGATTCAATACCAGATTTATATAATACATAGCTCATATCTATAGCACTGTCTGTAGTGTAATTCAATTCTGTCTTTGTACTATCTGTAAATCTTGTAATATAACTTGCACTATCATTTGCATTCATATCTTCATATAAAGATTGAACATTAATTGCAATTACTACTTTAAATACTTTTCCAACACTTGCATCTTCACCCTGTCTTGCTTTTCCGGTTAATGTAATATTTACATATCCTAAATCTTTAGTTTCAGAAACATTAACTGAATTAAATAACTTAAAGATTATATTTCCTGGTTCAGTTGAATTGTCAGTTTTATAAACAGTAGTTCCATCAAATGAACCATCAGAATCTGTATAAAGATTGGTTGTTCCACCTTGTAGCCATCCAGAATTTGATGTTTGCATTGTTAGTCCAAAAGTATTATTAGCATTTTCACTATATGTTGGTATAGATAATTTATTAATTAAATTAGATTCTTCGTCAAAAGCATTCGTACTAACTCTATCTACTGTAAATATTGTTCCATTATAATTTGCATTATCAACAAATTGTTTAAAGTTAAGATTTAAATCTGCTATTGAATATGTTGAATATGTTGAAGCAATTAATGATGCATTGTAATTTACAATATTTGCTCCTATAATCCAATCATAATATGTTCCATTATCAGTAACATCTATAACTTGTGGTACTGCAATATTAGAATCCTCTCCAACAATATTAGTATAGAATCCATCAACTGTAGTATCATGATTTGCTTTATGTCTTCCCTCTATATATGTACCATTTGCAAACATATTGGTTGTAGCTGTTCCAGAATAATCTGGTGCATATATATCATATTCTTTAGCTCCTGTTGTACGATTTGTTCTGTACATTCCAAAGAATGCCATACCATTTACATCTCCCCAAATATCTTGGTTAGACATATTTGACAAATCTCCCTCTTGTTTAGCAAAGATTAAGTTTACACCCTCATAAGTATATAATCTATTATCAACATTTTTAGTTACTTGATTATTTTCGATTGTTACAGTAGCTTTTGTTGTTGAACTTCCATCTGTTGTTACTAAACTTTCGAATCCTCCAACCATATTAAATCCTCTTCTTGTATATAATGTTGAATTATCAAGTAAAACTAAACCATTTGTAATTTTATTTAAAGTATAACTTGTTCCTTGATAGTAATTATATCTATCTTGAGCTCCTATTAACTCTAAATAAGAATTTTGAATAGATACTTTTCCAGTTCTTTGAATTGATATCATATTGTAAGCATTTGTTGTACTTCCAAAATCTTTTATCTTAACTGTAGAACCATCAGATGAACCTGTTGAAGAATAATTTGCTCCATTTCCAGCTCCGAAAATACTCTTTGTAAATGTTATTGGAGAATTTGTTCCATTGTCTAATGTAACATGTGTATTTCCATATACACTAGTATCACTGTAATTTGTATTTGTTGAATTTCCTGCACCATATATATTTCCATGTATAGAAATATTTCCTGCTGTTAATGTTGTATCTGCTACACTATCTTTACCTATATTAATATTTGTATTTCCATATACAACTCCTCTTTCAGAACCTCCAACAATATCATTGTTAATTGTTCCTCCTGTAACATTTATTGTTGTAGAACCTGTATTTCCAGATTTACCTACATTAGATTGATATCCTCCACCATATAACTTACCTGTTATTGTAGATGTACCTGTTATATTTATTGTTGCATTTCTTACTGAACCTTTATTTAAGCTTCCTCCATAAATATTTTTAGCTACTGCACTATTTACATTTATTTTAGTATTTGTAGTTTCTGTTGTATCATTGCTGTCACCCTCACTACCACCATAAATATTTGTAACTGTTGCTCCAATTTGTGTTACATTAGCATTTACTGCTCCTGCATCCAAACCAGCTCCATAAACATTAGTTACAGTACCTGAATTTAATATAACATTTGTATTTGTAGTTACACCAGATTTTTTAGAACCTCCATGTATTGAATCTATTGTAATTCCATTTAATGTAACATTGGCTGTTACTACATCTGCTGAATTACCACCACCATACACATTAGTTATATTTCCAGATTTTAAATCTACATTAGATGTTTCAACTTTTCCGCTGGTATTTGGTCCTCCATATATACTTGTAACTGTTGCAGTTCCATCTAAGTTTACATTAGCAGTTGTAGTTGAACCACCATAACCACCACCATAAATATCTGTAACTGTTCCAGAATTCAAATATATATTTGCCTTTATAACTGTTCCATCATTTCTTGAACCTCCATATACTGTACTTGCAGTCATGTCATTCAAATAAATATTTGCTTCACTTGTTATTCCATTAGTGTCTGAACCTCCAAAAACTGCTGGCGTTGTATTACATTTAATTAATTGAATTTCTACTGTTCCCAATCTGTCATATTTACCACTACCATATACAGTACCATTAACTTTTGGTGTTGTATCTAAATCTTTATTTCCAATTATTATGTTCGCATTTTGACTTGAATTATCAGAGTTTAATTGAGCTACTGATGTTAATACATTTCCACCATAAACATCTTCTACAGTTCCTCCAAATATATTTACATTTGTTTCAGTTTGAACTTGGTTTTGATAAGCTCCACCATATATGCTTCCTGTTATTTGTCCATTATTCATATTGATATTTGCTGTACCTGTAACACCACAATTATAACCTCCACCATATATTTCTCCTCTAACTGTTCCGACATTTAATGTTACATTTGTATTACCAGTAATTAAACCTGTATTTCTATTAATTGTTGTTCCATTTATTACTCCATTGCTTCCACCATATATGTTTCCATTTACTATTATTGAGCTATTAACTATAATATTAGTATTTCCTGTTATCTTTCCATTTGCCTCTGTTGTCGCATTTGAACCACCGAAAACATTTCCTGTAATTCCAACACATCCAGAAAGAGTTATTATTGAATTTCCTGTTGATGTATCATTACCTCCATGTCCAAATACATTTCCTGTAATTTGGCCACCATAGAAGTTCATTATATTAACATCTGGTTGTTCTGTTTCATTACTATCTTTAGAAGTTGCCATTCTAGCACCTCCATAGATATTTCCTGTAACATTTCCACCATACATATCAAATTGAACCTTACCATCATTAAATCCATTTATTGACCTTAGGTAAATACTTGCATTTTCTTCTGCTTTGTTAAATTTATTCTCACCAGTAAATGTAGCACTATAAATTTTAGAAATTGCATAATATCTAGTATATCCTAAAGTAGTATCTTGTGAACCATCACGATTATATGGATAACATCTGTCTTCAAGTTCACCAATTGATAGGTAACCTGTAATTGTTACTTTGTCATTTCTAGAAATTGCTGATTCTTTTATCGTACCAATCATTACTTGATGTGAAACATATTTTCTTGTAGTAGATGGTGTATTTAAACTACTTCCAACAATAATATTGTTATATTTTCCTGCTTCTACTATAACAGTATGAATTCCTATTGTATTTTTTGTTGTTTCCTCTTTATAGTTTCCACCAACTACAGCTCCAAAAGTATATTTATCATCTGGTGTAGAAATACCTCTACCAAGTATTACATCACCATAATTTGTTACTAATACATTTGAATATTCTCCTGTAGCTAAGTAATCACTTCCATCATTAACTGTTGTAGAAGATGAATATAATTTAATATTATCAAATACTATATCTCCACTAATATTCATATTAGAAGAAATTTGTAATTCTGCTCCATCTTTTCTATAATCTACTCCTGCATATAAGCTTGTAATTGTTGCATTTCCTGTTAATGTATCTCCACTATTCCATTCAATTTTATCCATAACAACAATTATGTTTGTTGTATCTGTTCCATCAGCATTTAATTTACTATATGCTGTTTTTAAATCTTTAACTGGTGTTGTAGGAGATTTACCATCATTTGAGTTATTTCCATTTTTAGATACGAAAATTACAGTTGCATTTTGCCATGTAGCATTTAAATTAGTTACTGTATTTGGAATATCTTCATATAATCCATATATTTTAGCATTATCTGCTGAGAATCCTTTCTCATTAGCTACTGCCCATCCTTTGAAACTATATGCTGATTGTGTTCCATTTTCATATTTAAATGGTTCTGCAAATAATGTATTATTACCATTATCATAAATTTCTCCAATCGAACTTGCTCTATATGTTGTGCTTTCTGCATTTGTACCAGATTCATTTACATTCATCAACTCATGAACATAAGCTTGGTGCATCTGTTCAAAATCAGGTGTTGCATGATATGTAACCATTGTATAATTATCTGTATTACTACTAATTGCAGATTTAGAGAATGTTATTGTAGTTGTAGCACTCTTATTGTTAAACTGGTCAACTAAAGTTTCTTTTTCTATTATTAAAGAATAACTTCCAACTTCTGTTAATCCAGAAACATCTATCTTATATGATTTAGATATTTCGGTGGCATCTGCCCCAAGATAGTTAACAGTTATGTTATCTATCTCGGTGACATCTGTACCATCTTTTTGAATTTTTATATTTGATGCTTCTAATCCACTTTTTTCTATGTCTAAGAATGTATCTTGACCTTTAACATTAAAGCTAATTTTACCATCAGATTCGAATTGAGAAGTATCTGTACTAGTATATTTCCATACTGGTTTTCTATTATCTAAGTCTACTAATATATCTGTTGCGTCATTTGTATTTCCGTCTAAATCACTAATTTTACCAGCTGGTATACTAATTTTTAATTGTCTAAACTCTTCTTCAAAATCATCTAACCTAACAACAAAATCATATCCATATTGTGTTTTTACAGGTGTTACTTTTATTGGTAAATCTGTTCTTTGTATATATTGTCCATCTCCATTTAACTCATAAATAGAAATATCATCTGCTGTTAATTTAGTATCAAAGTCATAGAATCTATCTGTACCAGAAATTGTTACTGTTGCATATCTTTGTGCATAACTTATAAATTTCTCTTTATAGAATAATTTTGGTTTAATAAAGTCTACTCTTATATAATTATTTTCATTATCACCATTGTCATTATCAACTATTATTTTTGTTTCAATGTTCATATTTCCTGATGTATCCTTAACTTTTCCCTCTCCAATTACAAATTCTATCTTACCACTATGTCTTCTGAATATTTCATTTTCTAGGTTACTATCAACTTCAAAGTTAGATAATGTTAATGTATATCTAATTCCATTTCCAGAACCATCTGTGATATCAGATTTTATTAATTGTTTAGTTATAGTATCTGTTACATCATAATCATCAACAAGTATTTGTTGTATATCATCAACAGATAATATATCACTTTCTAAGAAGTTTGTATCTGTTACATCAAATGTTATACTTACTTGTTTATTTTCTCTGTCTATTACTGGATTAGTTCCATCTGCATATTTATAAGTAATTTTTGGTTTTATAAAGTCTACTATGTTATTTCTAAATGCTGTATATTTTGGATTATCTGCATTGTCACTAATGTCAGTTTCAACCCAATCTGGATTTCCTACTGGAATATCTGTTATTTTATTTCCATTTCCAGAACTATCTTTAATTGTATTATCTGCTATTGAGATTTTTACTGCTCCATCATGTGTGCCGAAATTTCCTAATGTTAATATATAACCTGTATTAGCACCATCTAATTCTGCAGTATCTGTTATCTTAGTTAATTTCTTAGTAATAGATGTAACTGGACTATCTGGATTTTCTGTATTATCTACATAAACAAATATATTGCTTTCTGTTAATGTATCTTTTAGATAATATTTATCACGTCCTAGTATCTTGATTGCTACTGTACCTGTTTCTTCATCTCTATTTCTTGTAATACTACTTGTTGAATATTCCCAAATAGGTCTTGTGAAATCTACTATACTGTTTCTAAATGCTGTGTATTCTCCTTTAGAATCACCTGTTTCTGTCCAAGTTGCATTTCCTACTAATACTTCAGTTTCTTTATTTGTATTTCCATATTTGTCTACTATTACTCCCTCTGGAATAATAATGCTTGTTACACCTTCATTTTCGCCAAAGTTACCTAATGTTACTTGATATGTAACTGATGTTGCCTGTTTGCTTACTTGAGAAACTTGTTTTGTTATTGTGTCTGGATATACTGTTTCTCCATCAGGTTTTACAACTTTAACTTTCATTTTCTCAACATTTTCTGCATTTTGTAACATTCCTTTATCTAAGTATTTGTCTGTTGCTTGAATTCTTACTGATACTGTACCAGTTTCATTTGTTAAATCTCTATTGATTCCATTACTTGAATTTAGTTTACTTAAATTGTTATCAGTTCTTTCTATTACTGGGTCTATTACATCGACTATTATTGGATTATCTGTATCGTCTCCATCATCATAATCTAGTGTAATTGTTGTTGCATTATTTTTGTTTCCAGATGTATCATCTACTTTATTTGCAGAGAATACAAAATCAACTTCACCACTGTAATCTTGATATTTTTCTGATTCATTATATACTAATTCAAAGTTTGAAATTACAAATGTATATTCTGTTCCAGTTCTATCATCTAATTCTTTTGATGTAACTGTTGTGTGTAATTGTTCTGTTAAATCTGTCCCTGCAACTTTTATTTTTATATTGTTTGCATTTAATGTAC
>OJNH01002958.1_pt1 | contig 11289 bp, 9 predicted proteins | sample 1597361 | NCBI WGS metagenome assembly OJNH01 (sample SAMEA2452136, study PRJEB22498) | human gut metagenome | biome: human feces; feature: human gut; material: feces | place: Australia | collected 2012
GCTTATGATGTGTACGATGTCAGCCCATACGGTTACTTTATACAGAAAACAGAAGTACCATTTACAGAGTTGGAAAACGGACAATGTAAGTTTGATTCAGAGAACAAGACTATTACTGTTTTTGGCTCTAATGGATGGAACAACGCTATTAGGCATATCTACCAACTAAAAGACAGAAAATTTGAATTAGTACAATCAGAATAACTATTTCAAAATCAAACGAAATGAAAACATTTAGATTTATTGGAATGGCTTTATTAGCCATAGTAATGTGTGTGAACTTTGCTTCTTGCAGTAGTGATAATGATGAAGAAAGTAACGGTGGTAAATCAACACAAGAACTGTTACAAGGCATATGGTATGATGCCTATACAGACGATTGTCCCTACTTTATTGTCGAGAAAGGCTATTGCTACTTTGCCAACCAACCCTCAACAGTTTACTATGTTGAGAAGTACAAATACACTTTTGATTCTAAAAACAATACGCTGATGTGCTATGGATATGATGAAGAAAGTGATACCTACGATAATGAGCCGTGGTATATAAGAGTTAAATCTGTATCAGATACCAAACTTATTATAAAACTTTTGAACGATGACAATCAAACCGTTGATGATACAAGAGATTGCGTAAAACAATAGCAACCATTACTTGCAAAGTAAAAGTTAATCTATCTATTATACTTTTTAAAGTTGGAGAAGTTGCTTCAAATAAAAGCAAGTGATAATCTGGAACAGAGATAAGTAAATAGAAAATATCACATCACACCGTGCTACTTAAATAGATAACAACAGCTTCCAATAAATGCTTACAAACATATTAATTATAAATAAAAAGCTAGTTTTATCTTCTTTTTCAAAAGAATTTCTATTTTTGCTCACATAATGACAAATTTACATAATATGAATTCAGAAAAAATCAGAATAAATGAAACACATATTTGTGTTTTAAGGAAAAAAGAAAATCAGGATGAATTATATGTCGATTTTTTTGAACTCAAGTTCCCATATCAAACCCAACTAGAGGAATTGAAGATTTTATCTGAAAATCCCAATAGGAGTGTCCTAGAATTAGTTGATTTTGTTAAAAATTCAAATCTTAGTGTTTTAATGAAGTCTTTCGATTTTTGTGAATCTTTATCCAGCCCTTGGCAATATTGTCCTAACATATCTGAGATAAAGAGTGAAGACTATAGAAAATGTATAAGCGAATATAATCAAAAAATAAAAGAAGCCAAAGATGAAAATGAAAGAGAAATAGAAAACAATAGGAAACAGAATTTTATTAATTCAAAAAGAACAAACTTTTACGCTAAAATAGAGAAACATGTATTACCTTATCTTTTGGAATGTACATATAATAAGTTAGAAGGCAATAAATCTGTACTAGCCTTTTCTCACAGACGTATAGGCTGGTCAAAACCAGAATTTCGTTTAAGCAATGAATTGTCAGTTATTTATAAGACCAACTTTGGATATGGTGCTTCTAGCTATTTCTTTACTAACATCAAATATAAAGGCATTGATATATTGCCTTATTCCGATTGGATTAGATATTATCATGCAAATAAGGCTGAAATAATACGCTATACACGAAGGCATTTATTAAAGAATGAGGAATGGATAAAAACGATGGATTTTACTGCTGAAATGTACAATTCATCCATCATGGAGCCTGATGTGTTTATAGAAAATTGGATTATAAATGAAGTTGATGAAATGGTCAAGGGATTAGAAAGGTTATTAAATAGAAATGATAAATATGAAATTATAAACAGCTATTTTCATAAAGATACCCACTTTACATTAATGGGGCGTAACTTAGTGCGTTTTAAAGGAGAGAAAATTGCAGGTGCATTATATTTTATGGATAAATTGAAAGAGCTTAAACCTTTATATGCTGATATTGAATTATACATAGAACGAATCATGCAATGTAATATGAGTATTTATCCCCAACTAAAAAATGAAATAAATCTAATTAATAATGAACTGGAAGAATTAGGAAAAGATTTGCTTAAAATTACCCCTCAATGGAACAAATACCAGAAAAAGAAAAAAGAATATGATAATATTAAGTTAGAAATTCTTGAAGCAGTAAAAAAAGACCCTTTATATCCTACCAATTATATGATTTCTTATAATCCTCAATTGGGCAGTGCTCTTTATAAGTGGGATTATGAGGCAGAAATGCGTTTAAAAGAACGTCATCCAGAATACAAAAAGTTCTTAGAAGAATATATATCAATTCAAAAATCCTATGATAATTTGCAGTGCGAAATATCTAAATTGGAACTTCTAAGAAAAGAACTTGAACATTACAGAAATACTATTTATAAATATTTTGTTTATGCACATCGCTGTGATGAGTTAATAGCATAATTTTTAAACATGTCACTTTCTTGCATTGATATTTCACATAACTATCAAAAGTTCAAAAAAAGCGATACTTGGCACAATACCAAATATCGCTTTTTCAGTTCTAAACAAACATCTATTAACTACAAAACTATGTGTTTTACAAACATATTTATTGATGCAGAGAACACAAAACAATAAGAGTAATTTTTTCAGCAGGTAGATTTTTGAGGAGATATAGCTTTATATATCTATTACAGTTTTCTATACCTATACGATATTATGCAATGGCAATACAATATATGAATACTTTTTCAACAGAAGGAAAGCTACATTATCCTATTATATACTATATCATTAGATAGGTAAAAAACTGATAACCAATAACAAAACTATTAGAAAGAATTATTGCATAGCAGCATGATATTTACTAACTTTGTGGTGCAGTTGCAATACTGCAAAGAGATTATTAACTTATTTATTATGAACCATTCTTGGTACTTGACCTTAAAAGTCAACCAAGACATCAACCAATAGTTTCTAAATAGAATCAGATTCTAAAGATAGCTATCATAAACGGAAGTAGCTCAGTTGGTTGCCTTTAATCCGCAGGATTAAAGGACATTAGCCTTCCAAGCTGAGGGTCGCGGGTTTGAGCCCCGTCTTCCGCTCTTAGAGAGGATTGATAATCAAAAGGTTATCAATCCTTTTCTTTTATATGAATTCTTTGCCCCCCTTTCATTATACTATAAATTATGTAATTGTTGGTCTATTGTTGTTCCCCCCAAAAACAATAGATATGATAACAATCAAAGCCGAAGTATTAAAAGGCAAACAAAAGAGTGATGGTACGTATAATGTCAAAATCAGAATGACTTATAAGAGAGAAGTCAAAAGACTGCCTACTTCTATCTATGTAAGGAAGGAAGACCTCACCAAGGCATTCAAAATAAAGAATCCCAAGTTTATTAAGGAAGCAAATAATATTGTTAGGCAATATCAAGAATTATGTGCTTCCCTCCCATTGGAAACAGCTAATTACAGCTTAAATGATATAATAGAGTGCATCAAGGTTAAAAATGAAAGAAAGACTACCATAGATTTCATTCAGTTCTCAAAAGAGTGGTTGAAGACTACTCAATTAAAAGGAAAAGCCAACTACCAGACATCCATTAATGCTTTCATCACTTATCTTGGAAAAGAACACTTGAATACAGACCAAATAACTAAAAAGCTATTAAAAGATTTCATGAACTACCTACAATTAAAAAGAGCCCAAAGAATTGAGGAATTAAAGAAACATGGAAAACGAATACCTTCCAACAGAATGCTCTCTTTATATATTGGATGCCTCAGACATCTATACAATGAAGTCAAAAAAAGATATAATGACTATGATAGAAATATCATCTTAGTGCCCAATTCACCTTTTGATAACTTAGAAATACCTAAGCAAGAGGCTACAAGAAAGAGAGCCATACCAGCAGAAGCCATCAAAAAGATATGGGAATTACCTTATCAATACAACAACACAGGAAAAGAGAAGAAATGCCCATATAATTTAGCCAAAGATTGCTTCATTATATCTTTCTGCCTAATGGGAATGAACTCAATAGACTTATACAGTTGCTCTACACTGGAAGGAAAAGCAATCACCTACTACAGAAGTAAAACCAAAGACAGAAGGTTAGATAAAGCCAAAATGAAAGTTATGGTTCCCCCTATTCTTCAACCACTAATGGAAAAATACCAAGACCAAACAAAAAATAGAATATTTAATTTCTATCATACTTATTCAACTGCTGGCAACTTCAATAAGGCTATAAATATAGGCCTCAAAGAGATTGGAAAACTTTTGAAAATAGATGATTTGGAGTACTATGCAGCAAGACACTCATGGGCTACTTTAGCAGTTAACAAAGTAGGCATAGACAAATACACTGTCCATTCAGCCCTCAACCATATAGATGAAGCAATGAAAGTCACAGACATATACATTGAAAGAGACTTTAAGATTGAGAATGAAGCTAATTCTAAAGTTCTTAAATATGTGTTTGACAGTGGTCTCCAGAAGTAAGTAGGTTTAAAAGAATCTCTATGGTTTATTGGATTATGGAGATTCTTTACTATTTTTGTTATATCAATAATTTCCTAACATAATGGATATGGATTGTAAGGTAGATTTTATAGAAAAGAAGTGGTTACAGAGAAAATATCAACTTCAAAATTATTTCTCTTCTTTAGAGCCTAAACATACTGTTGTTAGCTCCTTAGGTATCAAGTTGAAGCATTCAGGTTACTTTGCCATGATACCAAGCAATTTTGACATAGACACCCATTTAGACCAACATCCGGTAACAGACTATCTGTTTGTCAGGGACAACACTGGTCATATAAGGTCTGTCACTCAAGATGGAAGCCTGAGTTCTTCTCAATACTTTGATAAGGACAGGTTAATCTACATTATAGGGCTTATCAGTTCCATACCAGCCAAAAACAAGGATTCCATAACAGAGAATGGTTATGTTCCTATTAACTCCAAGCTCATAAGGAATGCTTTCAAGGACTATCATCCTTATCTTGAATACCTTATAAGGACTGGAGTGTTATGTACTGATGGACAATATATTCAAGGTGAAAAGTCTAAAGGGTATAAGTTTACTGAAAGATATGAAAATGTATCATTGGTGAGATATAATTATCCAGCCTTTCAAGGAGAAGTAAAAACTATTCCATCAGAAGTATTTAGTGAGGAAGATGGCAAATTTATACCTAACACAGTGATAAGTTATCCTTATTTAACATATTGGTATGACACAAAAGGATTACATATAGATGAACAAGCTGCTGTAAATTATGCTCATACTATTATGCAAGATAAGTTCAATAAAGGTAGAGAGTATTGGGATATAAATAGAGACAAAAGTCATGGCAACTTTGTTAAAAGGAAATATCCTCTTACTCAGTATCATGCAGCACTATATAATATCAATAGTATTGCTCTTGGAGATTACAAGGTTTCCATTGATACTAATGTTCATAGATTACATTCTGTAATAACCAATTTGCAAAAGATATATCGTAGATTTTTAAATTACAATGGTGCTCCATTAGTTAATATTGATATTTCTAATAGTCAGCCCTATTTACTTTGCCTATTATTAGACCCCAGGTTCTGGGATAAAAATTCTGATATACCTCTTAATATAGGTACACTCCCTCAAAATGTGCAAGATAAATTTAGTGAAGAACAATTAGAGGAAATCAAAACTTATGTTTCACTTTTAGATTGGAATGACTCTACTTTAAGTGAATACATACAGAAAGCATCTCATGGACAGATTTATGAATATATGATTCAAATAATTAACCATGCTCAAAGAGTTAATCTGAGTAGGGATGATATTAAAGTTATGATACTTACTACTCTATTCTCAAAAAATAGATATATGCCAACATACAAGAGATATTTCAAAATGAATTTCCTTCCTATTTATGAACTAATAGAACTTACCAAAAAAGATGACCACACAGCCTTATCTTGTCTTTTACAGAGTATAGAAAGTGAAATAATTCTACATAGGTGTTGTAAAAGGATTTTGGAGGAAGGTAATCAACAAGTCCCTATTTTTACCATTCATGATTCAATTTGTACAGTAATGGAGTATGAAAGTTTTGTGAAAGAAATAATGATTCAAGAACTTTCCGATTCAATAGGATATGTTCCATTTATAAAAATAGAGAGATGGGGAGAATATACAAATGAGCAAGACAATTAATTTAGATGAAAAATTAGAATGCAAAGGTTACTGGTGGCTGCCTAATAACCCCAATGAGACTGTTGCAGGTGTTTTAACTTACATTCCTGATGAAAAAATATTATTAGAATTGATAGGAGCTTTTGATTCTAAGAAAGACTTTATCGACACACTTCTTAATGAAAACTCTGAAGATATTATTCATGGATTAACTTCTGATTCAAAAGAACTTACATTAGTAAATTGTCATTCCTTTGGAAGCTTGAATTTTAGTTGCCCTTTTCCAATTATGAAATATAGTTGTCAATTTCTTATTATAGGAAAACATCTTAATGAATTCAAACAAAAATGTTTTTATAAAGCATATATAACAATTCCAGAATTGAGCTATTGGTGTTCTCCATGTGCTTTAAAAACAACAATATCTATTGATAAAGATGATAATGATATTTCAACAACAACAATATCATTTAAGTCAAAAAGTGTGCTTATTAATAGTGTGCCAATAGATGATAATACAACAATAAAGATAGAAGGAGGAGTAAATTATGTTGGTGACTATTTTTCACCTAATATAAACCAACATACTTATATTGAGATATTAAAACAGGATAATAGTTCTATAGAAGATTTTTATGCAAATATATTTATGTTTGAGCAATTTCTTTCATTGGCGACGTTGCATACTGTAAACTGTTCCAAAATATTGCTATATGACAAAACTGTATTTCAAGAATATAATAATGGACAAAGATTTTATCATCCAATACAATTTTTTTATATTCAAAGAAAGGTGAATATGTGTATGGAAATTAAAAAGCATGACTTCTTGTTTGATTACAATCTAATTTCTGAGCAATATCCGAAAATAATTCATAAATGGTATAATGACAAAGAGGATATAGCACCAATAAGAGCACATCTTATTGATAGCATTCAAAATACAAAAATATTTTCAAGTATAGATTTCCTTATTGTAGTACAAGCTCTTGAGGGATTTTGTACTCGATTTAGAACAGAAGCAAATCTTACAAAAATGCTTGAAGCAATTATATCCGAATTTTCAGATATTGATAAATTGAAGGATGATAATATAAAAATCAAACAAGTTGTAGATTCAAGGCATTACTACTCTCATTTTATGAATAAATCAAAGAAACCTAATACCCTTGATGGATGGAAATTATATAATTTAACCTTTAAGCTAAGAAAACTCTTAATTTGCTGTATTCTTAAATTTATAGGTTTCAATAATACACAAATCAATCAGATTTTAAATAATAGCCATAGTAATTTGTTACATAAATAGAAATAGAAGGTTGGTGAAAATAAGGGGGGTAAAACGAAATGCGATAAATAGAGTTGTGCGGAAGAATGATAATGATTTTGATAATTAGATAGTTACCTGTTGGTAGGGGAGAGGAAAAGCAAAAACGAAAAGTTTACTCTGCTTTACTTTGGCTTTACTTGGGACTTTACTTTGAACGGTTTGAACGCCCGTCAACTTTACATGGTAATGGAGATGTGATAAACGGAGTAGAGTAGGGTAGGAGAGATGCGGTACATGGGCTGCGAAATGCTTTATTTAGGCGTTTTGCAGCCCTTTTGTGCTTTATAGATAGGATTGGCTTCCCACTTTTGGATAGTTGAAATTTAGTGCTCAAAATAGCGAAAATAGGATGGGGAAGGAGAGTGGCGATTTTAGCGGGAGTATTTCGTTTTTGGGGATTGGATATGCAGTAGGATATGCGTTTGGGTATGCAGATTTGTCAAGAAAAAAACGAAATGTATTGATTGGGTATGCGTTTGGGTATGCAATTTAAGTAAAATTAAAATGGGTTGAATTATACAAGTTACCATTTTACTACCCGTTTTTGTGGCTTTATGTATTATTCAAGGGGGGAAAATACCATATAAAGAATAATGCAAATCAGCATATATGATAGAGTAATATGCTGATTTATAAAAAGGTATCTGGTAATTTCTGTTTTGTTTGTGTTGAAAACGTGCGTGTGTCCCTTTTATTTAGAATAATCTGTGCATACTTCCTAATACTGCATATACTTTCTGTATCATGGAAATAGGAATGTCTTGTGCGCTGTATTCCGGGCTTTTATTGGTGGGGATTAAGCGAATAAAATCTTTTTGGTCTGCTTTTCCTATTCGTTTAACAGTCCGATAGCTTTCTGTCACGATGGCATATATTTCTCCATAGGGGAGATATTGGACGGGATCGGTCATTTCTTTGAGGGCGATATAGTCTCCGTTGCTTAATTCGGGTTCCATAGAATGACCTGTAATATTACACCACACAACACCGGGTTTATTGTAAGGCTCAAAATTTATATAGTAATCCGGATTAATTGTTTGATCATTTAAAACGAGATCGAAACCGCCAATGAAATCTACATTATAATAAGGTGCTCCCTTATATTCATAATTGATGGTCGGGAGTGATAGTGGCTGTGAGGTTTCTTTTAGCATAGAGCCTCGCCCTGTTATTAGCCATTCTAAATTGAGGTGAGGATAATTATCCGCAATAACGGAAAGCCATTTGCTTTGAATATCTGTTTTATTATTTATGGCTCGCCTAATCATGCCATCGCTCGCAGATATTGACTGTTCAAAAGATCTAACACTAATCCCTTGATTTTGTATAAATTGGCTAATTCGTTCAATCATAATTTTATTTTTTCTGTGAAAATAATCACGATTTTGCTTTATATTGTGATAATTATCCTATATATTTGCATCACCGTACTAATATTACCGGTTGTAAAGGTAGTGAAAACGGCTGATATGACAATGAATAACTTTTAAAACAATGTGATATGAGAAAGCGAATAGTAGTAGATCGTGGTGAGATTAAGAAAATCTCAAAGGATTTTAAAGTCACGAGCAAAGCCGTTTGGGAGGCTTTGGTTTATCGCAGTAACAGCAGCAAGGCGAGGCTTATCCGTAAAGTAGCCCTTGAACGTGGAGGCGTTGAAATCGGTGATCAAAAGGAAACGGCATGAAAAAGAAGTTTTTACTCCTCTTTGGAGATGAATTCAAAGAGTATTTCTCTTTGACTGCGAGGCAAAAGGTTTACGTGTGGTATTTCTGCCTGAGCTTTTGTTTTTTATGTATAACTGATGACAGCCCGGTTTGGGCGATTGCCGTGGTGATCTTGAATTTTGCCAATGCCGCCCGCCTGATTAAAAAAGTACCATTAAATATAAAGGAGGATTAACCATGAAAAGAGTATTTCACGTTAAAGAAGATGACACTATCAGAAAATCGTTTGAGGATTTGCTTGATGCGGAAAGAACCTTGTACTCCGCAAGATGCCCCGAAATCGTCAACGAGATGGATGACACGCCCTCTCTATGGCTGTCTTTACAACCTCCTTATGCTCCCTCTCAATCTCGTTCACGGCGTTTTTTAGAACTTGATGAAGAGCCTTACTTCCGCTTGGCCGGCCTTTTGGAATTGACGTATAGAAACTCAACTCCACCGGAACTCCAAACGCAGGGGTTGACCATCCGGATTCGGGATAATAAGGCTTACTTCTGTATCTCAGGTTCAATTTCCTTAGATGATTTGCAAAGGCTTTGCGAACGCTGTCAGGCTGGGCAATCTCCTGATCAATGTAAAAAGTGATACAAAATGATGTTCCCATAATGCTAATGATTTGATTTCGCAAAGGTAAGAAAAATCCCGGACGGTCTTTTGAGGTGGTTCGATTCCGCCTCCGGGGACAAAGTTAAAAGGGTATGGAGTATTTTGGAAAAACAGTATGTGTAACTTACGATGAATTAACATCAGGAAATGATCCGGTAATAAAACCCGGAACATTGAAGTCCTTGCAATACAGGAAACGTGTTGATGTTATTTCTCGTGGAGGCGGTGAAGGAAACATTGCCTTATATGTCTATTCCTCCCTACCTGAACGTTACCGGATTCGCTTTGAGCAAAAGTATGGTGATCCGGTGGAGCTAATCAAGGAGAAGTGCATGAAAGACAGGCTTAAAATAGATGATGCCGCCCGAACATTCTTTGAGGATTATCGATATGAAAAGGCCGGCGAGATGGTGAGCCTTACCGAAAGGAAAAAAGAGGAATACACCATAAACGCCTCGGTACTGAACGAGTTGGTATCCATCCTGAATGACCGGGAGGGCTATCGCAAGGCTTTGGGTGGAAGTACAAAGAAAGTATGGGAAACGATTATCGGAACGGCAGACTGCCTCCGTGATTCTTATGGCCACACGCTGCCTGAAAACGCCGCCCGGCTGAAAGACAAGATAAACCAATACAAGAAAGAGGGGTATTCCTGCCTGATCAGCAAGAAAATGGGAAATGATAACACCCTGAAAATAACCGAGGAAGCCGGTAACATGATTATAGCGTTAAAGCGTAGCAGCGTTCCCGTTTATACAGATGCTCAAATATTCGTGGAATTCAACCGGATTGCAGGCGAGAAAGGCTGGAAACAGCTCCGGAGCATTCAGAGTCTCCGTGGGTTCCTGAATCGTCCTGACATCGAACCGTTGTGGTACGATGCTGTTCACGGGGAGCTGAAAGCCCACCAGCGTTACAGCCGCAAGAATAAGACCGAGCTTCCCTCGATGCGTGACTCCTTGTGGTATGGTGACGGTACGAAAATCAATTTGTATTACAAGGATTACGACAAAGACGGTAAGCTGGTGGTTCGTACCACTCAGGTTTACGAGGTCATCGATGCTTATTCGGAGGTATTTTTGGGATACCACATTTCAGACAGCGAGGACTACGAGGCGCAATATAACGCCTACCGCATGGCCATTCAGGTATCAGGTCATAAGCCTTACGAGCTGGTGCATGATAATCAGGGAGGCCACAAGAAACTGCAGAACAGCCATTTCTTTGATAAGATTGTCGGCCATGTTCATAGAACCACGGCTCCATACAGCGGGCAATCCAAAACGATAGAGAGCGTTTTCGGACGTTTTCAGGCCGAGGTTCTGCACAAGGATTGGAGGTTCACCGGTCAAAATATCACCACCAAAAAAGACACGAGCCGCCCGAATTTAGAGCGTATCGAGGCGAACAAGGATAAACTTTACACTTTGGCCGAACTGAAAGCAGCATACGCTGCCGCCCGGAAAGAATGGAACGAAAGCAGACATTTTGCTACCGGATCGAGCCGT
>OJNH01002960.1_pt1 | contig 11283 bp, 10 predicted proteins | sample 1597361 | NCBI WGS metagenome assembly OJNH01 (sample SAMEA2452136, study PRJEB22498) | human gut metagenome | biome: human feces; feature: human gut; material: feces | place: Australia | collected 2012
GAATTCCAACCGGTATTACACAGCAGGTTGAAGATATGATGAAAACCGAAGAAGGACGTGCGATTATTGGAAACTCTGAATTTGTCATGATGCTTTCTATGAATGCATATGGACGTGCTCAGATGCAGCAGATGTACAACCTTACTGATGCTGAAATGGAATATATTACAAGTTCAGGTTCTGGTCATGGTCTGATATATAACGGAAAAGACATTATCCCGTTTGTTGATGAATTCCCGAAAGATACGAAACTTTACAATGCTATGACAACAAAAGCAGGAGAAGGAGAAGTACGAGAATAAGAATGCGAAAGGACATGCTTTGGCATGTCCTTTTTTGCAGACGGGAGGTGATTAAAACATGAGTCTAATAACCACAACAATGTCTCCTCACCTGGTTGAATGGTATACAGATATATATACTCATGTATATGGTATTGATTCTACGTATACAGATGTATTAAAACAGTTTAATACATACCTGAAACAAATGATAAATGGAACAAGCTTTACAGTATTTTCAAATATACTGCTATCAATTGGCCTTGTTTTAATGCTGTTTCATTTTTTTGGTGATTTGACAGAGAAGGCCGCGATGAAGCAACTCTCAATGTTACAGATTATTCCATTGGTAAGGCTGACAAAGATATTCAGACAAGCACAAGAGAGTGATATTGTCAAAAATGCACATGCTATTAATGATGGAGTTGTCCCGAGTTTTAAAAATCACAGAGATGGGGATTATTTCTTCATGGATGTAGCAGACAGGAGCCAGGAAGAGATAAGAGATGCAATCGTAGAATACGTATGTGATAAGCTTCCGAAGTTTTATGGTATAGACCCAAGTGAAATTCAGGTACTTGCGCCAATGAAAAAAGGACATACAGGGGTAATCGAGCTAAATGATTTTATTCAGAACAGAATCAATCCTCCATCAGTAAAAAAAGAGGTAATCTATTTTAGAGATAGAATCTTCCGTGAAGGTGACCGCGTTATGTATACATGCAATGATTATGATAAAAAAGTCTTTAATGGAGATATTGGCAGGATAACATCTATCTTTACAATTGGAGAAGACGAAGATGATTGCGGAAAAAGATGTTTTAAAGTTGATTTTGATGGCAACGAGGTGGTCTTTGATATGAAAGCCGCGTCTGATTTTATTCTCGCATATGCTACAACGATTCATAAGAGTCAGGGTCTGACGTTTGAGCGGGCGATTATCGATGCTCGTAACTCTTTTGCTCATGGGCAGACGTATGTAGCATTGAGCCGTTGCAAGACTCTGGAAGGAATGGTGTTGGAGACTCCTTTGCGTAGGGAGGCGATAATCAGCGATAGCATTGTAGATAATTTCACAAGAGATGTGGAACAGAATAAACCGGGGAGCAAGCAGTTGAACGACATGCAAAAGGCTTATTTCTATGATCTGTTGAATGATTTATTTAATTTCTATTCGCTTGAGCAGGCTTATAAGCGGTTGCTCCGGATGATGGATGAAGAGCTTTATAAACTTTATCCGAAGTTGCTTGCCGAGTATAAAGAACTGGCTCCGCATCTCAAAGAGAAGGTGGTGGAAGTTTCCAATCGCTTTCGTAATCAATATACGCGTCTGATTAACGAGAATGAAAATTATGCCGGAAATGAGGAGCTACAGCAAAGGATTCATTCTGGTGCTGCTTATTTCTGTGAAGCATTGCTTCCTGTCCGGGCGCTGTTTGACAAGACCAGTATGCCTCTTGATAATAAAGAGTTGCGGAAACAACTGAATGAACGTTTGCAGGCATTGGACGATGCTTTATGGATTAAAGAGTCTTTGCTGGATGCGATGCGGACGGAGAAATTTATGGTAACGGATTATCTGAAACGGAAGGCGAAAGTGATGTTAAGTCTCGAAGGGGAAACTGCTTCTTCCGGTTCTTCTACCAAGGCTCCGAAGGAGAAAAAAGAACGGAAAGAACGCACTCGCAGCAATTCAGGAAAGGTGAAAGTAGAAGTTCCGACGGATATTCTGCATCCGGAACTTTATCGTGCTCTGTCGGAATGGAGAACGGCAAAGACGCGCGAAGTGAATATGCCGGCTTATGTGATCATGCAGCAAAAGGCATTGATGGGTATTGTGAATCTGTTGCCGGATACACCGGCGGCTTTGGAAGCGATACCTTATTTCGGCGCAAAAGGAGTGGAGAAGTACGGACTTGAAATTTTGGGCATTGTGCGCAAATATATGAAGGAGAACAAACTGGAACGACCGGAGATCTTTACTTTTGTTTCGGGGAAAGAGGATGCAAGGGAAAGAAAGCTGGATGCACAGCATAATGAGGAGAAGGAGAAGAAGAAAGATTCAAAGCTGGTGAGTTATGAAATGTTTTGCCAGGGGATGACGATAGAAGAGATAGCCAAAGCTCGTGATTTGGTGACAGGAACGATTGCTACTCATCTGGAACATTATCTCCGTGAAGATAAAATAAAGTTGGAACAGGTAGTGACAGCGGACAAGATAAAGAAGGTCCGGACTTATCTGGAGACCCATGAATTTATGGGAGTAGTAGCTATTAAAGCTGCATTGGGAGATGATGTTTCTTACGCTGATATTCGTTTTGTGTTGGCGACGGTGGGGCGTTAGGTTATAAGTTACAGAAGAAAGAAACGAATACAGGCACGCTGATATCGATCAGAATACCATGCAAAATAGCGATAGGAATCATTTCTTTTCCCGAATATCTGCTGATGGAAGGTAATAATACATCCATTGAGTTGACTCCTGCCGCCGAAATGGGAGCAAGTTTTCCGAAATACTTCTTGATAAGCGGTGTACCTAGAAGTGCCATCATTTCGCGGAAGATATTAGTCAGCAGGGCAATGGTACCCAGCTCTGTAGCCAACTGTATTCCGATGGTCGGTTCCTTGAACTGAGTGATCAGGATGGAAGATAGCGAATAATAGGCGAATCCGCTTCCTACTGCCATACAGTCGAATACACTCCATTGACTTAGCAAAATGCTTGCCAAGGCAGAAAACAACAATGTGCCGGTAATGGTACCCAATGGAATCAGCAGCATTTTCGGGTGCAAATGTGAGATGATCGCTTTCAGGTTCTTATTGGAACCGATGCTGATTCCTACTTGCAGCATCAACGCATATAGTATATACATGGAAACAGTATGTGTGTCGAACTGGAATTTATTAAAAACTCCCATGATACAGCCTACACAGAAAAATACGATAACGATGAGACTTCCTTTCATTGTTTACCTCCTTTCTTGAAAAATAGTTGTAACACAAGCCGGGCAGCCAACAAGCTCCCTAATACGCCGGATACGGCAAGAATGATCGCCTGCCATCCAAACTTACCGAGATTATTCACAATCAGGCTATTAGAGCCGATGGATACTCCAAGGATAAAGAGTAACAGGAATATTGTAAGAGAAATTGTCTTTTCAGTCTTTTGTAAGATACTCCAGTTACGTAATCCGTATCCGATACCGATTCCCAAAAACATGGTAGATATAATAGAGAACATATTGTAATATATTTTAGTTGGTTAGGTTAAACAATTCATAAATAGCATAGATAATCCCCAAAAAGACATACATCTTATTGACAATCAGATGGAAATACTGTCTGTGAGTAACGAAATAAGTCAACAGGCAGTTAGGGGTAAGAATGAGTAAGGGGAATTTAGATGAATCCGCTGAACCAATGTACATGCACGCAACATGACGTGCAGAAATTGGGAATTTCCGCATGAAATATAAGGGCGTTATGTAATTGTAATGTTTGATTCATCTTCTGGTTCTTTAATTCGGGTGCAAAGATAAGAACTTATTGCATATTTTCAAAATAAATATGCAATAATTAGAATGGGAAAGGTAGCTGAAACTAGGAATAGAATGTAGTAAAAACTTGGTTATGTAGACCTTAACCTTTATATATTATGTGTTTATATCATTTTTATTTAGTTGCCAGTTCGATGCCTGAGTCAAATTTCTATGTTGTGTAGAGCACATACTTTCATTTGTGCAAACAATCTGATTAATAGGATTTGCCGGTTAATGTTTCCACTCCATGAGGATGTCTTTCAGCTTTCGTGGCTGGTAACCAAGTATAGTCCGGGCTTTTGCTATGCTCATTCCACTGAAACGGGGACGGGGAGTAGCTTCTTGCATTTCTTCTGTTGTGGCAGGGTGAACGAGTGAACAGTCCAGCTTCATGTAGTCTGCTACCTGAAAAGCAATTTCTGCGATGGTCAGGCATTCCTCGCCACAGATATGAAAAATTCCGTTTGCGGCATTTTCCATCAGGTGTTGCACTCCGGCTGATACGTCACCTACATAAGTGGGCGTGCGCCATTGATCTGATACGACACGGATTTCTTGTCCTGCATTCAAACGATTCATCACCAGTTGCACGATGTTTCCATGCTGTCCTGGTAGTGCTTTTCCGTAGACAATCTCTACGCGGGCAATGGCATAGTTACTACAGATTTCAGCCACTTTCTCTTCTCCTTTCCATTTGGTGAAACCGTAATAGTTGACAGGAGCGGGGAGACTTTCTTCTGTATAAAGCTGTCCGGACTTCTCGTCTATCTTTCCGTCAAAGACGAAGTCTGTAGATAAATGAATGAACCGGCTTTTGTAACTTTCGCAAAGATGTGCCAATTGTTCTACTGCTGTAACATTTGTTAGCCAGGCTTCTTCGTGATGCGTTTCGCAATAATCGGGGACGGATAAGGCGGAACAGTTGATGACTACATCGGGTTGTACCTCTTTGAAAAGTTGCTTTACGGCTGCTTCATCCCGTATATCTGTGGTGATGAAATGATAGTTGCCTCCATTTTTCGGAAGGATATCTGGATGAAGGGAACATCCTGTTACCTTATATTGTGCCTTGCTTGACAGGTCATTCAGTATCTGGCGTCCGGTGAATCCATTGGCACCGATAATCATTATATTCTTCATGGGCTGTTTCTATATAGTCGTTCGGTTCAGAAATATGGCTTTCTATATTTATTTTCACAAAAGTAGAAAATAATTTTAGTTACGCAAATAGATTTCGTAGTTCCCTTTTTCTTTTGCTCTTTTGCTCTTTTGCGAATTTAAGCATATCATTATCAGGTCCGATGCGCATGCCGGATGGATTGGATGAAGCACCGGGAGCTTACAAAGATATTGCGCAAGTAATCGCTAATGAGCGGGATTTAGTAAAGCCTTTGGTGGAATTGGCGCCTATGGCGGTGATCAAAGGATAAAATTAGCTGACGAGATGAGGTATGGACATAAAAAAAGGAGCAACGCCTTGCTCCAACCTTTGTTAACCTTAAATCTAATACTATGAAAAACACATTGCAAAGATACGGACTTCTGTGAACTTTGCAAATTATCCAAGAAAAATAGTATGTTTTATAACATTGATTAAGAATTTGAATTCTCGATTCTATTTTTATTAAGAGATTTCCTGATCTTATCTCTTGTTCCTAGTGAGTAGCTGCATACCATGCTGTTTCTTCTTTTTTTGAGGCCAGCGAGTGCGTACTGGGATCGGAGATTTTAATACCGGAGAAGGTATTGATTTTCACTTCTCCTCTGCTCATCGAATAGAAATATTCTGTATTTCTTTTGAATGGCACCGTACGATTGAGCTGTTCGTTGAATCGTGCCACTAGAGTTTCATCAGGGCATAATTTTGAAACATAGTCACCATAGTCAAAGAAGATAACCGGATAATATCCGTCCAGTCTCTGTAAAGAACTGGTTAGTGAAGGATCAAAAGTATATCGATGATTAATTTCTTTCATAATAGTTGCCAGGTTATCAAGTTCTGAGCAATCAGTGACAGCGATTGTTCCGCAGGGTGTGCTATAAGTGGAATAAAAAGAGTAAAAACCGTCACAGATACCGGCATAATCTACTTTCCCAATTAGATACTGACCTATCTCGGCGTATGGCATACCATACGCCATCACTTCACTTGTAGATCCTATCAGATAATCAGTCACATCTTTGAGAGCGTAGGCTACTTCAATGCTTGACATATAGCAGTCGTCAAAGAGTATATATTCCATTTTAAGTCCGGCATTGGATATTCCTTTGGCAAGTGTGGTTATATCAGTCTGATATTGGGCATTTAATCCTCCGAAGTAGCGTGTCATTGGTACATTTTCGTATTCCCAGTGCATTTTGGTACGAAGACCGCTACGTGATTTAGAATTTGATACGGGTATCCATCCCATGCCATGACAGCCGATGACCATCGAATAGCGTTTGGTGGGAGAATAGCGTTGCACGTCATTTAGAATGGATGTGATACCTTCTGCTGTGGTATATGCAGGATCTGTATAGTTCTTTAGAGTTTTACGCACACTCTTGCCATTCTCATAAGCGAGTTCAAAAAGAGTGGCTTTCGTTGCTGTGGTACACATGAAAATGATTATCCGTTCATCCTTCAGGATATTCTTTTCAACTACACTTTCAAGGTCGCTGATGTTCTGATAGAAATTGGATGTGAGATTATCAGACCAGGGGAGATACATGAATACCGTTTGTTCTGTAGGTACCGGAACTGGCTCTTCCTTTTCGCACGAAGTCATGCCAAAAGAAAGGAATAGTACGATGATAACTGATTTAATCAAATGGTGATATTTCCGCTCTGTCTTCATTGTTTTGTCAGGATTAAAGTTACTTCTTGATATATAACGTAAAAAGAGCACTTTTTGATTTATATATTCAGGATATAATCTGAATGTATCCTTTTCAAGTGTTACTGCAAATCTACTGAAAAATAACGTAATTCTACTATATACGAAAGTCCAATAGCTCACGTATGGACATAAAAAAAGGAGCAACGCCTTGCTCCAACCTTTGTTAACCTTAAATCTAATACTATGAAAAACACATTGCAAAGATACGGACTTCTGTGAACTTTGCAAATTATCCAAGAAAAATAGTATGTTTTATAACATTGATTAAGAATTTGAATTCTCAATTCTATTTTTATTAAGAGAAAAGTCAGTTAGGCATCTTGAAATCATTCGGCAAACAACCGGTGATCTTCTTAAACAGGCGGCTGAAATATTGCGGATTCCGGAAACCGAGTTCCTGCGCTATCTGGCTGAGTGTTTTATCTGTATTTATCAACCACTCTTTAGCTATCTCGAAACGCTTGAACTGAAGATATTCTTTGTACGATTTCCCCGTTTCATATTCCAGCAAATCATTGAAATATGCGGGAGAAAGACGAAGTACTCTGACGCACTCCTCAATAGTGGGAAGATCGGAGGACTGACTTTGTATAGTATTGAAATGATCATCCAAAAGACGGTCAAACCGTTCGATAATCTTTTTGTTAGCCTCATTGCGTGTGATGAACTGGCGTTCGTAGAAGCGTTCGCAATAATCAAGCAGTAGTTCGATGTATTTGGAAATGATCTTCTGACTATAGCAGTCGATACAGCGTTGCAATTCTTCATTTATTTTATCCAGAAGTTCCAGTATGACCTGCTTTTCACGTAATGAAACATGCAGTGCTTCTTCGGGACGATAAGAGAAGAAAGTATAGTCACGAATGTTCGCTCCAAGCGCAGTGCCGCAGATCAAGTCGGGATGAAACGCCAGTATCCATCCTTTGGAAGGACGTGTGTTGTCACTATCCTTCATACTGATTGACTCGCCGGGAGTCAGACAGAGAAGTGTCCCGTCCGAGAAGTCGTAGTACTGATGTCCGTATCTGTAGGCTTCACATTTGCATTCGCTCAACAGAATCGTGTAAAATCCGAATTTGAAATCCGTATGGGAGGATAAATCGGCTTTTGAAAGGTCGATGACACTGACCAGAGGGTGCAGCGTCTTACTCCCCATGCAGCAATTACATTGATGCACACTTCCTATCTTAAGTACTTTATCTCCCATGACGTAACTAATATCCTGATTAGTGGAGCTGTTTTTAGTTCTGTTGCTTATATTCGTTTGGCGTACATCCGACATTCTTCTTGAACAACCGACTGAAATGCTGCGGATACTGGAACCCTAGTTCATACGCAATCTGGCTGACCGTCTGGCTGCCTTCTAATATCCGTTCTTTGGCAAGTTCTATGATCCGGTGCTGGATATATTCCTGTGCCGTTTTTCCTGTTTCTTTCTTGATCAGGTCTCCGAAGTAATTGGAAGAAAGGCAGACCTTGTCCGCAAAGTATTTTACAGAAGGAAGTCCTTCGGTAAGTGCAGTCTGATTCTGAAAATATTCGTCCAATAACTGTTCGAACTTCACGATGATATCTTTATTTGCCTGATTACGGGTGATGAATTGCCGTTCATAGAAGCGCATGCAATAGTCGAGCAATAGTTCTATATTGCGGACAATGAGCTGCTTGCTGTGTTTGTCGATGGCATGTTCCAGTTCGATTTGTATTTTGTGGATACAGTCGGTCACGATTTCCCTTTCCTGTTCGGAGAGATGCAGTGCTTCATTCACTTCGTAAGAGAAGAAACTATAGTGTTTGATGTTCTGCCCTAAAGAAGTTCCCCGGATTAAATCGGGATGAAATAAAAGACCGATAGATTTTGTACGAATTGGTGTCTGCTTGCGGTTATCTATCCCGATAACCTGTCCCGGAGCCATGCAGACAACGGTTCCTTCCTGATAGTCATAATACTTCCGTCCATATCTGAGATCGCCACATTTTGCGTCTTTCAGAAACAGAGAGTAGAATCCGATATTCATACGATAGTAGTCTACCGTCTTTGTCGCTTTCGAGAAGTCGATCACGTTTACCAGCGGGTGCAAGGTCTCTAGTCCGAACAGTTGGTCATACTGGTCAATGCTTTCAATTTTTGTTATTTCTTCCATACGGCTTACAGTTTTGATCTGTCACAAAGATAAAGCTTTTAAATGTATCTTTCTCATTCCGGATTTGCAAAACAGTAATTTGGGTATAAGATTCAGTAATTTGTATACAATGCCGGCGGGCAGTAGGAGGCAAACTCACTTTTTCCAGCTAAATATCAGCGTGTCGGAAACAAAAAAACGGGATAATCAAGGGATGTGAATAGTAGAATTAATATATTTGTTCCTGCGAATTTAAAAAGACTTGTTTTATGAAAGCATTATTCATTGGAGGAACCGGTACGATTAGTACCGATGTAGTAGAATTGGCTCAACAGAGAGGGTGGGAGATAACACTGCTTAACCGGGGCTCAAAAAAACTGCCGGAAGGTGTGGGCAGTATCATTGCCGACATTCACGATGAGGAAGCTGTGGCGAAAGCTATTGCAGATGAAAGTTATGATGTCGTAGCTCAGTTCATCGCTTACACGGCAGAAGATGTAGAACGTGATATCCGTCTGTTCCGTAATAAGACGAAACAATATATTTTTATCAGCAGTGCATCCGCCTACCAAAAACCGTTGGCTGATTACCGTATTACGGAAAGTACCCCTTTAGTGAATCCTTACTGGCAATATTCACGGCATAAGATTGCCGCCGAAGAAGTGTTGATGACAGCATACCGTACCAGCGGTTTCCCGATTACGATTGTCCGTCCCAGCCATACGTATAATGGAACGAAACCTCCTGTAAGCCTGCATGGAAATAAGGGGAACTGGCAGATACTTAAACGTATCCTTGACGGGAAACCGGTTATTATCCCCGGTGACGGAAGTTCCTTGTGGACACTGACACATTCCAAAGATTTTGCCAAAGGATACGTAGGACTGATGGCTAACCCTCATGCCATCGGGAATGCCTTCCATATCACCACAGATGAGAGTATGACTTGGAATCAGATTTATCAAACCATTGCCGATGCGCTGGGGAAACCTTTGAACGCACTCCATGTGGCTTCCGATTTTCTTGCGAGACATGGCGGGAACTATGACTTTCGGGGCGAACTGCTGGGGGACAAAGCCGCAACGGTAGTCTTTGATAATTCGAAAATAAAACGCCTTGTGCCGGACTTTATCTGTACAACTTCGATGGCGGACGGTTTAAGACAGTCAGTGCAATATATGCTTTCGCACCCCGAAACACAGACTCCTGATCCGGAGTTCGATTCATGGTGCGACCGTGTAGCCGATGCGATGGCTGCGGCAGACAGAGCTTTTGAAGCAGAATAAACGTTAGTTGAATAAGTGCTCATCTTGTTATTGATGATTGAAATATCCTATTAGCATATCCTGATTAGCTATTAGCTAATCGGATTATGCTAATAGCTAATCAGGATATGCTAATAGCCGAAACAAGTCGATCATAATGAGTAGCGTAGTTAATAAAGACCGTTCCGTCCCTGCTGAACCTCTATCCGGATACCGAAATTACCATTGGAGGACTTCAGTTCGAATGCTCCCCGGAAATTATTCTTCTCCCAAGGCATGGCACTACGGTTGGGCACTTTCCATCCGTCTTTGTCATAGTCTCCGTATGTATTGATTTTCCATCCGTTTTTCAGTTTGAAGGTACCCATCTGCATGAACTGCGGTGAAGACGACAATCCCCAGCCATACCCATATCCGAAACCGGAGAAAGGGGAAGAAAATGCGTCGGTGAATCCCTGCGTATAGGTCGCGTCTGTATTCAGACGGAATATCTGATTATAGTCTTTACTTACATCCGGTACATCGAGACTGAATTTCGGAAGTTTGGGAGGGGCCACATTCATTAATCCCATATCGAGCAGGAAGCCACCGAATTCCTTTATATTGCTCGACGGAGCACGACGAATACTATCGGAAGGAATTTCCGACTGTGCGGATGCAAAACCGACCGATAATATCAGCGAAAGAAATAGAATCAGTTTTCTCATCTTCGTAAAGGTTGATTGATGACAAAGATAGAGATTTTTAGTCTGACTGCCTGCTTCCGTTATGTTTTCTTAGAGAAAAATCCTTTAAAAAGGAGTGTGCCACTGTCTCGTCGGGATGGTGTCACTATCCCACTAAGATAGTGTAAGTATCCTGTGGGGATAGTGACACTATACCAGTAGGATAGTGACACTATTTTAGAGCTTAGTTTGCAATGAGTTTATAGCCGATTCCCCGCACATTGACGATACGTATTTGCTCATCCTGCGACAACTTATGCCGCAGTTTCGTGATGAACACATGCAGACTCCGGGAATTGAAGAAACTGTCATCTCCCCAAAGTTCCAGCAGAACGTCCTGCGTATTGACCACCTGATTCCGGTTCTCACAAAGCCGTTTCAGTATTTCCGACTCGCGGTGGGAGAGTTCCTGTCTCACTCCGGCATGCAGCAATGTCTGCGCGACCGGATCGAACAGATAACTTCCTATCT
>OJNH01002963.1_pt1 | contig 11280 bp, 13 predicted proteins | sample 1597361 | NCBI WGS metagenome assembly OJNH01 (sample SAMEA2452136, study PRJEB22498) | human gut metagenome | biome: human feces; feature: human gut; material: feces | place: Australia | collected 2012
CGTAGCCGGCAAACTGCTGCTGCTGTGTTTCTGCCATGCGTTGCAAAACGAGTGGGTGGCAGAGGTTCATGTAGTCGCTATCGAAGTGCATTGGCTTTGATTCTTGCTATGAAGTGTGAAAGGGCGTCGGCATCCTTGTGGTCTATAATGTCCATGAGTGTCTTCAGTTCGTCGCGTATCTTGCCGACTTGACCAGAGGTGTTGGGGTTGAAGAGTATTTCGCGCAGCAGGGTCTCGTCTTCGTTGAGCACTCCCTTGGCTATTGCCATGTGGCGCTTGAATGTGGTGCCGGGTGCGTCCTGTGGTTTCATTACGGCGGCGAACACAAAGGTGCTGACAAATGGAATGCTCAGGGAGTAGGCCACTATCTCGTCATGTTCTGTAAAGGAGTATTCGCAGATGTGCAGCCCCAGCTTCTGATAGAGGTCTTTGAAGAAAATGCGGCCCATATAGTCGCCGTCGGTAATGATTATGGCGTTTTCGTTGCTCAGTGCCCCGAGGTTGGCGAAGGTTGGCCCAAACATGGGGTGAGTCGAAACATAGGGGTGTCCGCACTGCTTGTAGTAGTCGTGGAAGTCGGTCTTGACCGATGCGATGTCGCTCAAAATACAGTGCTCTGGCAAGTGTGGCTCTATCTGCTTGAATACCTCAAGGGTATATTTGAGTGTCACGGCATTTATGACAAGGTCGGGCGCGAAGTTGTCAATCTCATCGGGCGAGGTGAAGCGCTGTGTGTTGTACATGAAGCGCAGACGTTTGGGGTCGGTGTCGTATACCGCTGTTTCGTGGTCAAAGCTGAGCAGGTCAACAAAGAACGACCCCATTTTGCCTGCCCCGAGAATCAATATCTTCATTATATTTTTTAGATTAGTGTGCTTATTGTTTGTTGATGATGTCCATCTGCTGGCGCACGCTCTCTTCGTGAATGTGTTCGAAGATGTTTTTGATGCATTCTGACTCAATGCCTTTGAGCGTTCCCTGAGCTCCGCGTTTGTCGAGTATTTCTGAGTATCGTCTGGTCTGCACGATGGCCATGTCGTGTTCCTTCTTGTATTCGCCGATTTTGCGTGAGATGCGCATGCGTTTGGCCAGAAGGTCTATGAGTTCGTTGTCGAGTTCGTCGATATCTTTGCGCAGCGATGTTAATGTGTCGCCCTGCGCCACAGTGTCACGTATTACGAGCATACTGAGAATATAGTCAAGAATGTCGGGGGTTACCTGCTGGCTGGCATCGCTCCATGCCTCATCGGGCGAGCAGTGGCTCTCTACAATAAGTCCGTCCATTCCTAAGTCCATGGCTTGTTGGCAGAGAGGTGCGATGAGGTCACGTCGGCCTCCGATGTGACTCGGGTCGTTGATGATGGGCAAGTTTGGTATGCGGCGGTGCAGTTCGATGGGTATCTGCCACATGGGCATGTTGCGGTAGAGCTTTTTTTCGTAGCTTGAGAAACCGCGGTGGATGGCTCCCAGACGTTTGATGCCGGCACCGTTGATGCGCTCAAGTGCACCAATCCACAGTTCAAGGTCTGGGTTAACTGGATTCTTCACCAACACTGGCACGTCAACGCCCTTCAACGAGTCCGCCAATGACTGCATGGCAAAGGGGTTGGCGCTGGTGCGCGCTCCCACCCAAAGAATGTCGATGTCGTATTTAAGGGCGAGTTCCACGTGTTCGGGTGTTGCTACTTCGGTGGCGGTCAACATGCCTGTTTCGTCTTTTACTTGTTTCATCCATGGCAGGGCCTTTTCGCCGTTGCCTTCAAAACCTCCTGGTTTGGTGCGTGGCTTCCAGACGCCGGCCCTAAACATGTGGCATCCTTTGCCTGCCAGTTGGCGGGCTGTGGTCATTACTTGTTCTTCAGTTTCTGCAGAGCAGGGGCCTGCTATGACGATTGGACGTTCGAAGTCGCTGGGCAGACCAAGTGGTAGTAAATCGAGTTCCATAGTTATTGTGTGTTTTTTTTAGTTCTTGTCAAATGCTTTTTGTATGCGTTCAAGTGCCTGCTGCATCTTTTCCTTGCTGGCACATAGTGAAATGCGCACGTAGCGTTCTCCGTTGGTGCCGAAGATAAAGCCTGGGGTGATGAACACCTTGGCTTCGTTGAGTACCCGTTCGGTCAGTTCCTCGCAGTTGGAGTAGCATTCTGGTATCTGTCCCCATAGGAACATGCCCACCTGTGAGGGGGTGTAGTGGCATTGCAGGGTGTCCATGATTTTTTCCGCTATGTCGCGGCGTTCGCGGTATGTGGTGATGTTGGCCTGAAGATGCCATTCGGGAGTGTTGCGGTAGGCTTGTGCCGCAGCAAGTTGAAGGGGGCGGAATGTGCCAGAGTCGATGTTAGATTTTATCTTGAGAACCCATGATACAAAAGTGCTGTTGCTCGCCAGCATTCCCACGCGCCAACCTGGCATATTGTGGCTCTTGCTCATCGAGTTGAACTCTATGCAGCAGTCTTTGGCTCCGGGAATCTGCAGTATGCTCAACGGTTTGTCGTTGAGTATGAGGCTGTATGGATTGTCGTTGACCACGAGAATGCCGTGGCGGCAGGCGAAGTCCACAAGCTTGCTATAGGTCTCAATCTGTGCGTTAGCTCCAGTGGGCATGTTGGGGTAGTTGGTCCACATTATCTTGACACCGCTGAGGTCTGTCTGTTCCAGAGCCTCGAAGTCTGGTTGGTAGCCGTTGTTCTCCTTTAGGTCGTAGTTGACTACTTGGCAGCCAAGAATCTTGCTGAGTGAGGTGTAGGTGGGGTAGCCCGGATTTGGCACCAGTACCTTGTCGCCAGAGTTGGCAAAAGCGAGCGTGGTGTGCAGAATGCCCTCTTTGGAGCCGATGAGTGGCTGAATTTCCGAAGCGGGGTCAAGTACAACACCGTAGGTGCGCTGATACCAGTTGGCCATGGCATTGCGCAGTTCGGGAATGCCGATGGTTGGCTGATAGCCGTGAGCGTCGCTCTTGCGGGCTTCGCGGCTGAGGGTTTCTATAGTTTCTGGTGACGGCGGCATATCGGGGCTGCCAATTGCCAGGCTGATGATATCTTCGCCCTGGGCGTTGCGCCGTGCAATCTCCTTGAGTTTGCGGCTGAAGTAGTATTCTGACACTTGGCCGAGCCTTTCAGCAGGTTGTATGTTATTTGAAGGCTTCATATTCTCCGAGTAGTTTGATGTTCTTTATTAAAGGGCGTATGGCTTCGATGCTTTGCATGTAGCGGTTGAAGTCATCGTAGGTGAGGTCTACATAGAAGAGGTATTCCCATTCGTGGCCTATGATGGGCAGCGACTGTATCTTGGTGAGGTTGATGTGGTAGAACGACAATATGCTCAGCACTTGCGACAGGCTGCCACTCTCGTGAGGTACCGAAAAGACTATGCTGCTCTTGTTTGACTGGCGCTTGTCGCGTAGGCGGTCTGCGTTGTAGGTGTCGGCAAGCACGAGAAAGCGTGTGTAGTTATGCTTGTTGTCTTCGATGCCCTCGTAGAGAACCTTCATGTTGTAGATTGGCGCGGCGTATTTTGAGCAAATGGCGGCATGGTGAGCCAGCTTGCGGCGGCTGATGTCGGCGGCGGCGCCTGCGGTGTCGTCCACCTCCACCACTTTCCACCCGGGATGCTTGGCCAAAAAAGAGCGGCACTGCATCAGTGCAACGGGGTGGGAGTTGACCTCCATGATGTCTGACTCTTCCTCTTGTGGCAGTATGAGCAGGCTGTGTTCTATGTGAAGTTTGTGTTCGCCAACGATGGTGAGGTTGCTGTCGCGCAGCAGTTCATAGTTGTGAAGCAGGCTGCCGGCAATGGTGTTCTCGATGGCCACCAGAGCCAATATTTCGGGGTCTTTCCTTACGGTCTCGAACACTTCCTCAAAGGTGTCGCAGCATATCAACTCTATTTCTTCGCCGCTGAAGTATTGGTGAGAGGCTATATCGTGAAACGAACCGTGGATACCTTGAATGGCAATCTTTTTCATGTTGTCAGGATGTTTGTTTGAAGTCTGTAGTTGTTGTTTGTCAAATAAAGAAAGTCCTGCTTCATTGTGAAGCAGGACTTTCTTGTTTGTCTATTCTGTATGTTTTTGCACGTACGGTTATCTGCTTCACTTCTTTGGAGAGGTAAAGTAATAAAAGTAAAAGTAGAAAAACTGTGCGTTGTTGTCAATCATATTTTTTAGTTGGCGTCGCAGTCGGCGCATTTGTTTTACGAGTGCAAAATTAGTGTTTTCATGGTTATCTGCAAATAAAAAGTGAGTTTTTTTTGAATTAGTGGCCTTAAAATAGTTTTTTGTTCACATATGGAGGTGTGATGTGTAGGTTTTTCTCTAAATTTGCTTGTAGTAGTTAATAGGCTTGCTATCTGAACAGTGTTTAGATGCGGCCGTAAAGCGGAATAGGAAATTATGTCTTCTCTCAAACAGCAGGTGCTGTCAACGATAAAGTCAAGAGATTTGGAGGGACCGTTTGAACTGTATGTCACACGCACCCCAGGCTACTTGTGGGCATTGTTGTTCAGGAGGTTCAATATCCACCCCATCACTGTCACCATGCTTTCGATAGTGATAGGTTGTGCGTCGGGTGTGCTTTTTGCTTCGCAATCGCTGACGCTGAACGTGGTGGGCATGTTGCTTTTGGTTTGGGCCAATTGGTATGACTGCGCCGACGGTCAACTGGCTCGTATGACTGGCAAGAAAACTCTTATAGGCCGCATTCTCGACGGCTTTGCTGGCGATTTGTGGTTTTCTTTTATATATATAGGTATCGCTCTGCGTCTTACTCCCGAGTTTGGCATTTGGATTTGGGCCTTGGTATTCTGGGCGGGTCTCTACTGCCATGCACGCCAGTGTTCGTTGGCAGACTATTACCGCAATGCCCACATGCTATTCACTGGCCTCGCCAACGAACTCGACAGTTCCAAAGATATAATGAACGAATACCGTTCGCTTGAATGGAACAGCCGCAATTGGTTTCACAAGTTCTATCTGTGCTGTTATGCAAGCTACATTCGGGGGCAAGAGAACACTACGCCCCAGCTCCAGAAACTTCTGGCTGCTGTAAACCAGAAGTGGGGAGGAGTGGTGCCAGCTGAACTTGGCAAGACCTTCAGGGAGCAGAGCAGACCTCTTATGCCCTTGTGTCAGATTTTGACATTTGATGCCAGAGCTGGCGTGCTGTTTGTTTCGTTATTTGTCGGCTTGCCATGGCTTTACCCCTTGTTGGAGGCTACGGCGTTTGAGGCCTTGCGCATCTATACCAATGTGCGCCATGAACGTTTTTGTAAAACCCTTAACTCTTCATGGGCATGACGGAAAGGTGTGTGGCATTGATATTGGCAGGAGGTGTGGGCACGCGTTTCAATTCTATGCGGCCCAAACAGTATATTGAAGTGGAGGGAATGCCCGTCATTTCGTATGCGGTGAGGCAGTTTCAGACTCACCCCATGGTGACCGATATATTTGTGGTTTGCTCTCCCGAATGGGACGCTTATGTGGAACGGCAGGCCGATGAGTGGGGGTTTGATAAGTTTCGCAAATGTATTCCCTCGGGCAACACCTCGTTTCTCTCGGTGCGCAACGGCATTGAGGGGCTTCTGTTGTCGGGAATGCCTGATGACAGCATGGTGATGGTACACGATGCTGTGCGTCCGCTTGTTTCCCACGATGTAATCAGCAACAATGTACATGCTTGCCGTGAGCACGGAAATGCGATAACAGTTGTCTACAGCAATGAGTCATACATGCGTGTGTCTGGAGGGTGCTCTGCCACGGGCTATGCCATGCGTGAGGAGTATATGCGCGCACAGACTCCACACACATTTCGCCTTTCTGATCTTAGCGGACTCATGGCCGAAGCCGACCGTCAGGGCGTGACCTGTTCGCAATCTCTGTTCACGTTGGCCTGCGAACTTGGCTATGGTCCGCTCTATATTGCCCAAGGCGACATTCTCAATTTCAAGATAACCCAACCGCAAGACCTAAAATTGTTCCGTGCGCTGAAAGACGTGTGAGGCTGTGGCCTATTTACAGGCTTAGTGCCGTGATGCCGACAGTGCCAGACTACTCATCACCATCGTCCAGGTCAAGGTCGTCCAGTTCAGAGTCGTAGAAAGGTGATGCGCTGAACTGGTCAATGGCGCGGCGTTCTTTCTTGGTGGGACGACCAGTGCCGCGGGCGCGGTCGATGAATCCGCTAACTCGGCTCATCTCCAGAAGTTCGTATTGCTCGGGGGGAGTTACATTTTCCAAGATTTCGGGAATGAGTTTTGTGCCCACTCTTTTCTCTATGGCCTTGAGAATTTTGAATGAGTAGGTAACGGGTGCCTTGCGCACCTCTATAATGTCGCCCTCTCTGACAGAGTGTGAGGCTTTGAGCCGTGTGCCGTTCATGGTAATCCTACCGTTCTTGCAGGCATCGGCGGCCACAGTACGCGTCTTGAAGATGCGTGCCGCCCATAGCCATTTGTCTATGCGTGCTTCCATGCCAAAGTGTCAGGTATTATGTTTTTCTTGGGTTGACCGATGTCAATGTTATGTTTGCGGATTTACTTGCCGTTGTAGTGGTTCATTGCAAACTGCACTCCGCTAAGTGCAAACGCCTTGACGGCTTCGCCTGCTGTAGCGATGCGTTTCTTAAGCAGTTCGGTCTCTTCGGCGGAAAATTTGCCAAGTACGAAGTCTGCCTGATGGCCACGTGTAAACTCGTTGCCGATGCCAAAGCGTAGGCGGGCATACTGGTTTGTGCCCAGACATTGAGTGATGCTTTTTAGTCCGTTGTGGCCGCCCTCACTGCCTGAGGGTTTCATGCGCAGAGTTCCGAGGGGCAGTGCGAGGTCATCGCTGACGACAAGGAGCCTCTCGAGGTCAATCTTTTTTTCCTTTACCCAGTAGCGCACGGCGTTGCCGCTGAGGTTCATGTAGGTTGAGGGTTTGAGAAGGAATAGCTTGTGGCCGCGCAGCTTCATCTCTGCCACGAAGCCGTAGCGCTTGTCTTGAAACGTCACACCAGCTTCAGAAGCCAGTGCATCGACCACGCTGAAGCCTATGTTATGGCGTGTGCCGGCATAGTCGTCGCCTATGTTGCCAAGTCCTGCTATGAGGTAGTTCATTTCTGTAGATGTATCGGTGTTGCGGTTTGACGGACGAAGCCGAGCCGCAATGGTTTTGAGAATGTTCATGGTGCGGTGGCGTAGAGACCGAAAATGAAAATAGGGGAAACAGGAGAGACATTCTCCCGTTTCCCCTGTTGTGAGTATCTTGCTTCTTGTGCGGATTAAGCCTGTTCTGTAGCTTGACGGGAGTTACGTGTAGCCTTAACGGAGCAGACAAGAGCCTGCTTGGGCGTAACAATCTCAAGACCTTCAAAGTGGAGGTCACCGACCTTGATAGACTTGCCGATGGCGAGGTCTGTGATGTCGATGGACAGTTTTTCTGGGATAACGTCATAGGTTGCCTTAACGTTGAGGCGACGTACGAGAGTTTGGAACGCACCACCTTCGCGCACACCGATGGCGTGACCGGTGTAAGCCACAGGCACAGCCATTACGATAGGCTTGTCTTCGGTAATCTGATAGAAGTCAATGTGGAGGATGGTATCCTTCACGGGGTGGAACTGTATCTCTTTCATTACGGCCTTGCATGTTGTGCCATCAATGTCGAGGTTTACAGTGTAGATGTCTGGAGTGTAGATGAGCTTGCGTACAGCTTCAAAATCTACTTGGAAGCTTGTTGCTACGGCTTTGCCTTCGGCATCTTTCTGTGAGCCGTAGAGGTTGCAAGGAATTGCGCCTGTGGCACGGAGAATCTTTGCGGCTTTCTTGCCGCCCGGAGTACGCTTAGTACCTTTTAATGCAAAATCTTTCATTGTTTTTGAAAATGTGTTACTCTAAATTAAGTTGAATAATGATTGTGGCTTAATTCGCCATCACACGAAATACATGTAGGCTTAAAAGCGGTGCAAAATTAGTGCTTTTTACTGACGCAGCAAAACTAAAAATACAATTTTTAGCAGTTTTGGCTGTCGTGCAGCAGTATTTTGACGATATGGTCAACTTGTTGGTCAATGTTCTGTGTACCGTCGTTGCATATCACGTAGTCTGACAGGCGGATTTTCTCCTCTTGTGGCATTTGCAGGCCAATCCATTCGCGGGCCTTAGCGGGGGTGATGTTGTCGCGGTGGCAGATACGGTTTATGCGCACTTGTAGCGGTGCGCTCACGGTTAGTGTCTTCTGACAGAGGGAGTAGAACCCCGACTCAAAGAGCAGGGCGCACTCAATGGCCGTGATGGAACTGTGATGCATTCTGTTGAGCCAGCGCATGGCTCGCTCCCTTACTCGTGGGTGCACAATGTCGTTTACCCGCTGTGCGTGGGCTGTACTTTGTCGGATGTATTGCGACAGGACGTCCTTTACAGGTCTGCCACAGGCGTCTAATGCCTCTGGCCCGATAATGGCGCAGAGCTCCTGATGGATTGCAGTGTTGCTACGCATTTCGAGTTTTGCCTCGTCATCGGTGTAGAACACAGGTACGCCCCGTTGTTCAAGCATACGGCACACATAGCTCTTGCCGCTGCCAATGCCTCCGGTGACTCCAAGGCACAAGGGCTTATTCATCGCTGGTGTCTTCAATCAGAAATTCTACCTCTTCGGGGTCTATGCGCACATGGCTTACTCCGCGTGGCATGTTCTTGAGCGACAGGCGCAAGCGATTCTCGCTGTTGCGCATCACTTCGTCGTAGGTTACAACGATTGCAAATTTTTCGGCGGTGATCTCCTTGTACTGTTTCATGTCAACATGGAATGTGACGTTGACAATGCCAGGAAAGGTCTTGAGGGTCTTGCCCGCAGGGAAATTGATATATTCCACTGGCACCTGCACGGTGTTTTCGGTCATCAGATCCGCATCAAAAGTTATGCGTACTCTGGATGGCACCATCTTGGCTCCGCGTATGCTTGCAAGATCTATGGTGTGGGTAGTGTTTCTGCTGATGTTGTCGAGCACGAACGGTTTGGTGCTGACTTGGGTCATCGTGTCGAGGATTTCCTTAGACGCATAGACCTTAATAAGGCGTGGCTTGATGATTGTGTCGGCCACGGCGTAGAGGCTGTCGGCTGACACTTTGCCGTTTATCCTGACGGGCAGTTGGCGGTAGTTGCCGAAATTGTAGAAATACTCCAGTGTGTCGGGCTTGACACCAACCACCTTTGTGGTTCCGTCAAGGTTCTTGAGTATAGGTTGAGTGATGTCTGAACTCAGCAAGGTGACGTGGCCCGAAACCTTGTTGTAGCTATTGAAGTCCACGTAGGTGGTGTCGAGCGTATGTGAGTACAGATACTTGAGCAAGATGCCCCCACGGTCGTGTAAGGTTACCTTGATATCTTCGGGTGGGGGTGTGGTAATCACCACGTTTTCTGGCACGTTTATGAGTTTGACTGGAATTTTAATGTCAACGTCATAATCGTCTTCAAGCTTCAGAAAGAGCCAGAAACCTGCCGAGAGAACCAGAAAGAACATGAAAGTCCAAAAGTTTCTGTTGAGTCCGCTCTTCAGAAACTTTTTGGCTTTCAAGTGATATCTTCTGGTGTTTAACACTCCTTGATTTTATGTGTGTGGGTTGGCGGCTTTATTTTGCCTGTGCTTCGGCAGCGCTGCCAGCGTTAGCGTAGATAGAGGATTTTTCGACGGTTATCTTAACGTTCTTGTCGATTTCAAGCACAATGGTGTTTGTGGCATCGTTTACCTCGCGGATAGTTCCGTGAATGCCGCCTGCGGTTACCACCTGATTGCCAACGCTGAGGTTCTTGCGGAACTGTTCTATCTGTTTCTGCTTTTTCTTCTGCGGGCGTATCATGAAGAAATACATGATAGCGAAGATGGCTACAATCATAATCCAGAAGCTCCAGCCAGAACCTTGCTGGCCTGCGGCCGCATCTAATAAGTTTACAAGTAAAATCATAATGTTCTAAAATATTGTTTGGTTGTTAAAAATCGGTGTGTCGGTGTTGGTCCGTATGCCATGGCGTTGTGTGTGCGTGGCGGCACTTACTTAAGCAGCCTGCCTTGCGCACGGAGGTCTTTTACGATGCTGTCAAGTGCAGCATTGATGAAGCCGGCGTTCTTGTTTGAGCAGTAGATGCGCGCAATGTTGATGTATTCGTTGAGCGAAACGTTTACACTGATGCCTGGGAAGTTGATAATCTCGGCAATGGCAGTTAGCATTATCACAAGGTCCATGGTGACAAGCCTCGATATGTCCCAGTTGTGTATGTGGGCCTTGACAAACTCTTTGTATTCGTTGCGGTTAGCGAGGGTGTACACCAGCAGGTCGCGTCCGAATTTGCGGTCTTCGCCGTTGCCACCGCTGAGCAGTTGCTGGCTGTCGCCGTTTTTCTCTTCAAAGCGTTTGATGGTCTTCATCACGAACGTGTCGACTATAAATCTGTCGTCGTTCCAGTAGATGCTCCAGTCTTCAAGTGCTTCGTCTATTTGTTCGTTCTGGTAGATATATTTTTTGTAGAGCGTTCTCCACAGGTCGCGGTCGGCCTCATACGAGTTGTCGTCGCTCTCCATGTATGCTTTGTATTCGTTGCTTTCTATTATCCTGTCGTAGACCGAGTGTACGATGTCTTCGTGAGTGGTCCAGCGCAACTGCTTGTTGGCGAGCACAAAGGTCTCGAGCTGCTTGTTGTCCTGCAACTGTGTGGCAAACCTATTTGCCACAAACTTGTCGCTGGGCAGTGATTTCACCCCCCTCTCCAGCAAGTGGGTGCATATCATCTCATAGCGTTGCGCAGCATAATCCGTTATGTCGCAAATGAGGCTCAGCATGTGGTAGTAGAGGTCGGAAGCGGCGGAGAGACTCTCGTCCATTTCTTTTATGGCTTCTTCCATGCTCTTGCCGCCATTGGTGATATTGGCGTAAACAAGCTGAACGGTCTTGATTCGGATTAGTTCTCTGTTAATCATATTATGTATTAAAGGTTTGTCGGCTCCACTTGAGCCTGTTCGCAAGTGCAAAAATAAGCATAAATTGGTGAAATCCCAATGATTTTAGGGAAAAAAGCAAGCATGTGGTTATGTGCCTGCTGACAGGCTCTGTGCTGGTAGTGTTTTTTGCCCCTGTTCCTGTGTTTCGGGGCGTGGTGTCTTGCCTGATTGCTTGTGTCAGAGGCGCATGAAGTAGACGTTGGTCTCTTTTTGCTCAAACAGTTCTGAATAGAGACGGTTTGCCGCCAGACGTGTTGGGCGAGAGGTGAGCATAAGTTTGCCGCCGGGGCATATCTGGCGTGCCTGTTCA
>OJNH01002964.1_pt1 | contig 11277 bp, 8 predicted proteins | sample 1597361 | NCBI WGS metagenome assembly OJNH01 (sample SAMEA2452136, study PRJEB22498) | human gut metagenome | biome: human feces; feature: human gut; material: feces | place: Australia | collected 2012
GGAAACATTTTCATAACGTTTTGTGCCTGAGCGAAGCGAAAGGAATGGATATAAATATGGGTATACGTGTCCGGCTATGCAGCGACTGGTGTTTGAGGGAGGCGGACATCTTGTCCGACTATCCGCAAACATCTGTCAGCTGCATCGTCCGAACACAATACCCATATTTTGCGCAGCGGTATGCCGGGATTACCGGCTTCGGACCTATATTGATATTGCTCTTAAATTTTTATTGTGCTGCCGTCAGATACCGTTTTACATATTTTCCGGTATAGGAAACCGGTGACTGTGCCACCTCCTCAGGAGTTCCCTGAGCAACTACGGTACCTCCTTTGTCTCCACCCTCCGGTCCGATATCAATGATATAATCTGCGGTCTTAATCACATCCAGATTATGCTCGATCACAACTACTGTATTACCGCCCTCCGATAATCGTTTCAGAATCTCCACCAGCTTATGCACATCCGCAAAATGCAGACCTGTGGTAGGCTCATCCAGAATGTAGATAGTCTTACCTGTGCTGCGCTTGCTCAGCTCTGTGGCAAGCTTGATCCTCTGTGCCTCTCCTCCGGAAAGCTCTGTGGACGGCTGTCCCAGCCGGATATAGGAAAGTCCTACATCATAAAGAGTCTGTATCTTTCTTTTAATAGAAGGAACATTCTCAAAAAAAGTCAGTGCTTCCTCCACCGTCATATTCAGCACATCGTAAATATTCTTATCCTTATACTTTACTTCCAGGGTTTCTCTGTTATATCTCTTACCTTTGCAGACCTCGCATGGTACATATACGTCCGGAAGGAAATGCATCTCAATTTTGATAATACCGTCACCGCTGCATGCCTCACATCTTCCGCCCTTTACATTAAAACTGAATCGTCCTTTCTTATATCCTTTTGCCTTGGCATCTGCTGTTGCTGCAAAAAGATCTCTGATCTGGTCAAATACCCCGGTATAAGTTGCAGGATTGGAACGTGGAGTACGGCCAATAGGTGACTGGTCAATATTGATAACCTTATCCAGTTGGTCTGTTCCCAGAATATCCTTATGTTTTCCCGGAATCACTCTTGCCCGGTTCAGATCTCTTGCCAGGCGTTTATAAAGAATCTCATTGATCAGAGAGCTCTTACCTGAGCCCGAAACTCCTGTGATACAGGTCATGATCCCAAGAGGTATCTTCACATCGATATTCTTGAGATTATTCTCTGCCGCCCCCTTGACAGTAAGAAAACCGGTTGGCTTCCGTCTCTCCAAAGGTACCGGAATTTTTAATTTTCCGCTCAGATAAGCTCCTGTGATGGAATCCTCGTTCTTCATCAAATCCTCTGCAGTTCCCATGGCAACCAGTTGTCCACCATGTTCTCCGGCTCCTGGTCCGATATCCACAATGCAGTCTGCTGCACGCATGGTATCTTCGTCATGTTCCACCACGATCAGGCTGTTTCCAAGATCACGCAGTTTCATCAGAGAACCAAGAAGTCTGTCATTATCCCTCTGGTGAAGCCCGATACTTGGCTCATCAAGGATATAAGCAACTCCTACAAGACCTGAACCAATCTGTGTAGCAAGCCTGATTCTCTGCGCTTCACCGCCTGACAGAGTTCCTGTGGCACGCGAAAGTGCCAGATAATCAAGCCCTACATCTACAAGGAACTTAATTCTCGCCTTGATTTCCTTAAGAATCTCTGCACCAATAAACAGCTGTCTCTCTGAAAGCTTCATATTCTCAAGGAATTCCTGAAGCTTTATAATAGACATGTTAGTAATCTCATATATGTTCTTATCTGCAATAGTAACAGCAAGTGAAGACGGCTTAAGTCTCTGTCCATGACAGGCAGAACAAGGTCTTATTCTCATAAATTCCTCATACTGCTGCTTAGTATTATCAGAATATGTCTCTCTGTATCTTCTCTCCATATTCTTAATAAGACCTTCAAATGCGACATCATATACACCCTCTCCGCGCTGGCCTTTATATTTAACCTTTACAGAATGTCCCTTAGTACCATTGATAATAATATCCTTAATATCATCAGGATAATCCTTGAATGGTGTCTTTAATGAAAATCCATATTCCTCTGCAAGTGCATCAAGAACCGCCCTGCTAAAGCTGCCCTCATCCTTAGATGACTGCCATCCCATTCCGACAATAGCGCCTTCATCAATGCTGAGACTCTCATCCGGTATAAGCAGCTCTGCATCAAACTTCATTGTATAACCAAGTCCGAAACAGTCCGGGCATGCGCCAAATGGATTGTTGAACGAAAAGCTTCTTGGCTCAACCTCATCAATACTTATACCACAGTCTGGGCAGGAAAAGCTCTGGCTGAAATTAAGTGTCTCACCATCAATAACATCTACTGTCATAAGACCTTCGGCAAGCTTAAGAGCTGTCTCAATAGAATCTGTAAGTCGTTTCTGGATTCCGTCTCTTACAGAAAGTCTGTCTACAACAATCTCAATATTATGCTTCTTATTCTTATCAAGCTTAATGTCGTCTGTAAGCTCGTACATGCTTCCATCAGCAATAACACGCACAAATCCGCTCTTCTTTGCCTGCTCAAACAGCTTTACATGCTCACCCTTTCGTCCACGGACAACAGGTGCAAGAACCTGAATCTTAGTTCTTTCAGGAAGCGCCATAATAACATCAACCATCTGGTCAACTGTCTGTTTGTTGATTTCTCTTCCACATTTTGGACAATGTGGAATACCAATTCTTGCATAAAGAAGTCGGAAATAATCATATATCTCTGTAACAGTTCCTACTGTAGAACGTGGATTCCTGTTAGTTGACTTCTGGTCTATAGAAATAGCCGGTGAAAGTCCTTCAATACTGTCAACATCAGGCTTTTCCATCTGCCCTAGGAACTGTCTTGCATATGAAGACAGTGATTCCATATACCTTCTCTGACCTTCTGCATATATTGTATCAAATGCAAGGCTCGACTTTCCCGAACCTGAAAGTCCGGTAAGCACAACAAGCTTGTCTCTTGGAATATCAACATCTATTCCCTTAAGATTATGCTCTCTGGCACCCTTTATCCTTATACAATTCTTATAACTGCCTCTTTCTATCTCTTTCTTTAACTTACTATCAGCCATGTTTCTTTCCTTCATAAATATATTTATTAATCTCAATCATCTTGTCACGAAGCTGTGCAGCCTCCTCAAAGTTAAGCTCTGCTGCTGCCTTACGCATGTTCTTCTCAACCTGCGTCTTAACCTTCTCAAGCTCTTTGATGCTCATAGATTCATAATCAACCTTAAGCTTTCCGGAAGCATCACCCGGTTCCGCTGCCTTGCTTATACTTATCAGATCTCTTACTGCCTTCTTGATTGTCTGTGGAGTAATTCCATGCTCATCATTATACTCCTGCTGAATCTTTCTTCTTCGTTCTGTCTCTGAAATAGCTTTTTCCATAGATTCAGTAATCTTGTCTGCATACATGATAACATGTCCCTCTGCATTTCTTGCAGCTCGGCCAATCGTCTGTATAAGCGATGTCTCTGTTCTTAAGAAGCCTTCCTTATCAGCATCAAGTATTGCAACAAGGCTGATTTCAGGAATATCCAGACCTTCTCGCAACAGGTTGATTCCAACAAGAACATCAAATCCATCAAGACGCATATCTCTTATAATCTTCTGACGCTCAAGCGTATCAATATCTGCATGAAGATACTTAACCCTGATTCCTGCCTCTTTAAGATAATCAGTAAGGTCCTCCGCCATTCTCTTGGTAAGTGTAGTAACAAGCACCTTGTTCTTCTTGGCAGTTTCCTTATTAATCTCTGATATAAGGTCATCAATCTGTCCTTCAATCGGCTTAACAGTTATCTCCGGGTCAAGAAGTCCGGTAGGTCTGATAACCTGCTCGGTTCTCATAAGTTCATGCTCTGCCTCGTATGTGCTTGGTGTTGCTGATACGAAAAGCATCTGTGAAATCTTGCTCTCAAACTCGCTGAAATTAAGCGGTCTGTTGTCCTTCGCAGATGGCAGTCTGAAGCCATAATCTACAAGCGTAGTCTTTCTTGACTGGTCACCGGCATACATGCCTCGAATCTGCGGAATAGTGATATGCGACTCATCCACAATAATAAGAAAATCATCTGGAAAATAATCCATCAGCGTATACGGAGGACACCCTGCCGGAAGTCCTGCCAGATGTCTTGAATAATTCTCTATTCCTGAACAAAAGCCTGTCTCCTGCATCATCTCTATATCAAAATTCGTTCTCTCTTCAATTCTCTGTGCCTCTAGAAGCTTATCCTCACTCTTGAAATACTTCACTCTCTCGGCAAGCTCTGCCTTAATATTCTCAATCGCAGCGTCCATCTTCTCCTTCTCAACAACATAATGTGAGTTAGGGAATATCGCAATATGTTCAAGAACGCCTTTAACTTCGCCTGTTAGGGAATCTATCTCACTTATTCTGTCCACTTCATCACCAAAGAATTCAACTCTTATGGCATCACCTGATGATGATGAAGGATACACTTCAACAACATCGCCTCTTACCCTGAAGGTTCCTCGCTTAAAATCCTGGTCGTTCCTTACATACTGGATATCAATAAGCTTTCTTATGCAATCATCCCTGTCCTTCTCCATTCCCGGACGAAGCGAAATAACCATGTTCTTATAATCAACCGGCGCACCTAATCCATATATACATGAAACCGAAGCAACGATAATAACATCATTTCTTTCAGAAAGTGCCGCTGTTGCCGAATGTCTTAATTTATCAATTTCATCATTAATAGATGAATCCTTCGCAATATAAGTGTCACTCTGAGGTACATAGGCCTCTGGCTGGTAATAATCATAATAAGAGACAAAGTACTCAACCGCATTCTCTGGAAAGAACTCCTTCATCTCCCCATACAACTGCGCTGCCAGTGTCTTATTATGGCTTATAATAAGTGTAGGTTTCTGAACATTCTGTATAATGTTCGCCATTGTAAATGTTTTACCAGAACCGGTTACACCAACTAGAGTCTCAAACTGATTGCCTTCCTCAAAGCCCTTTGTAAGTGCTTCAATAGCCTGCGGCTGGTCGCCCATCGGCTTAAAATCCGAATGTAATACAAATCTGTCCATAAAGCCCTCCCTATTTTGCGAAGCAAAATCCGAACCCCTTGGTGAGGAGAGGGATTTTGCCCTCCTTGTTTTCTGAAAGAAAATGCATTTCCCTCATTATACAATATAATAATCAAAAAGTACAGAACAAACATTCGATTTGTCCTGTACTTTATTCCATACCTCTATATTCGTTATTCTGCCGCGCTGACACTCATTTTTCCATTGAGATACTCTACTGCTGCCTTCAACTGCACATCTTCAGTCGCATCATCCGGAAGCTCCACAATACTGTCAGGTGTCACTCCCTTGCCGTGAATATCCTGTCCCTTAGGAGTGAAATATTTGGCAATTGTATACTTAACCGCACTTCCATCAGTAAGCGGACGGATTGTCTGCACAATGCCCTTACCAAATGTCTGTGTTCCGATTATCTGTGCCTTATCATAATCCTGCATTGCACCGGCAAATATCTCAGATGCACTTGCACTATTGCCATTTACTAAAACTGCCATCGGAATATTAAGCTCATGATTATCAGAACCTGAATATTCCTGTCTCTTACCAGACTTAGTCTCTGTATACACGATAAGTCCGTTCGGAAGAATATAATCTAGCATATCAGCCACAGTCTTAAGAACTCCGCCAGGATTATTTCTTATATCAATTACAAGTCCTGTAATTCCCTGCTTCTGAAGGTCATCAACAGCCGATTTAAACTGCTCTGTTGTAACATCATCAAACTGTGAAATATAAATATAACCTATATTATTCTCAAGCACCTCTGATGAAACAGTCTTAATATCAATCTTGTCTCTTGTAACTGTGAAGCTCAGCTTCTCGCCATTTCTCATAACAGTAAGATTAACATCCGTACCCTTCTCACCCTTAATAAGAGCAACTGCTACAGAAAGGTCCATTCCTGTAATATCCTCACCATTAACCTCTGTTACCTTGTCTCCATTTCTGATACCAGCCTTATATGCCGGTGCATCCTCATATGCCTCTGATATAAGTATTGAACCGTCGTCAGCCTTCTGGCATACAGCACCAATTCCATGGAAAGAACCTGATGTTGACTCCATCATTGACTTATATTCTTCAGGCGTATAATAAACAGTATATTTATCACCATATGCAGCAAGATATGCCTTAAAAATGTTGTCTGCAGCCTTTTCATCATCTACATCATCAAAGTAGAATCCATCTCCAAGCAGCGAATCCAAAGCATTCAGCTTACCTTCAACCTTAGTTCCGATTCCTTCGTTATCACTTGTTCCAACATCCTGAACATATATACGTCCGTCCATCCCAATATGGATATTACCACTTCTTATAAGTCCAATGAATACGCATGACAACGCCAGTATCACAACCAGCAGTGTTGCCACAATACCAATAATAACGCCTTTGCCTAAAGCATGTTTTCTCTTTCGTTCCTGTGCGGCCCCTTCCGAAGAAAAAGGTCTGTTATTATCATATTCCATTGAGTCCTCCTGTTAAGTTGAATTATTTATTAAAATATGGCATAGGATTAACATATGAACCATTGAGCATTACATCAAAATGCAGATGTGCGCCAAATGAATTACCCGTATTACCCATAACACCAAGCTTCTGTCCTTTCGTCACCTGGGCTCCTACTGATACATTTAAACTATCAAGATGCAGGTATCTCGTATACAGTCCATTACCATGATAAATCATCACATAATTCCCCGCTGTTGAGTAATATTCGCTCTGTCTGTGTGCAATTACAACTTTACCGTCATAAGCCGCATATACAGGATCACCTGAAACGCCTGCTCTGACTGCTCCAATATCCACACCTTTATGTGGTGAAGTTCTGTCAGATGTATCTCCATATGGAGAAGTTATTCTTGTACTTGTTGTTGGCCATTTGAAAGTTCCGCCATCATATCTGTTAGACGGAGTAACTCCGCTTGCTTCCTCTGCCTTAATCTTGGCTGTTATAGAAGCAATCTCTGCATCGAGCTTCTTCTCGTCAGCTTCGAGCTGTTTCTTATAAGCCACCTGATCAGCCGTATTCTTACTCAAAGCATTAAGCTGGGCAGTCTTCTCATTCTGGACAACCTCAAGTGCATCAACCTGGGCCTGAAGTGCCTCCTGACTGGCAGTCAGAGTCTCTTTATCTTCTTCAAGCTTTACTTTAGAAGATGATATCAGATTAATCGTTGACTGATATTCCTCAAGCATCTGTCTGTCATACTCTGATATCTTATTAATATACTCAAATTTATTAAGCATATCCGCCATACTCTGTGATGATAAAAGAACTTCAACATATGTATAATCATTATGCTCATACATAAACTGGATTCGCAGCTTCATAGCCCCATACTGGCTTTCCTTATCAGCCTCAGCCTGCTCAAGCTTTGCCTGTGTCTCCTCAATCTCAGCTTCAAGCTCTGCAATCTGGGTATTAATGTCATCTAATGACGCTGACAATTCTCCCATCTGGGCATCAAGACCCTGAATAAGAGATGTAAGATCTGAACTCTGTGCCTTAAGCTGAGCAATCTTGTCTTCTGTTTCTTTCTTTTTATTCTGTATATCATTCTGCTGGTTCTGGGCATTCTTCAGATCCGATTTATTATCTCCAAATGTAACCTGTGCAAAACAATACGGTATAAGCAGCATTACAATCATGAGTGCCGCTGTTATTTTCTTTATTAAATTGTTCCGAAACAGTGCTTTCTCCATACAGCCACTCCTTTACCATAATTAAAATGTTCTCTAAAAACAAACAGGGACTTCTGCATCCGTTTGCAAAAGCCCCCAAAAACTATCCGAAACTATACATCGGCATGCTTTCTTACAGCGAAGAAACTTCCTATAAGACCAATACCAATTCCAAGAATAACTGCTACCGGAATAAGTACCTCAAATACTTCTGATGCTGGCATAAATGCTAATATATTCTGTAAAACAGAGAATTTTCCAAGAACAAAATTAACAACTCCACCATAAATATACCTCAATATTGCTACCGGAATAATAGCACCTATAAGTCCTATAACGATACCTTCTACGAAGAATGGTGCATTAACAAATGCATCCGTAGCTCCTATATATTTCATGATTGATATCTCGTCTTTTCGTACTGTAATACCAATGACAATTGTATTAGTAATAAGGAATATAGATACCGCAAGAAGAACAACAATTACTGCAACTGCAACATAACTTACAAGTCTTGCTGCACTGGCAAGTCCGCTTGCTGTAACCTCTGAACGGTTAACCTGTCTTATTCCATCCTTATTCTCAAGGTACTTAACCAGTGTACCCTGATTACTTGCATCCTTAAGATACACTTCATAAGAAGCTGAATTTGCTAAAGGGTTATCATCCTGAAATCCATATGCAAGCTCTGGATAATCCTTGAAATAATCCCCCTTAAAATTTTCCCATGCCTGTTCTGCAGATACATACTCAACTCTTGATACTTCTTCTCTTTTGCTTATATCATCTCCAAGCTTCTTAATATCTGTCTCACTGAGATTTTCGTCAAAGAAAACTGTTACACAGACCTCTGTCTCAGCCTTCTTAATCATATACTGAAAATTAACCACTATAGAATAGAATACTCCAAAAAGGAATATACATGCCGTAATCGTTGCTATTGATGCCAGTGAGAACATCTTATTACGATGGATGTTCTTAAATCCATCTTTAATATGATATGCTAATGACCTAATCTTCATAGAAATAACCACCTTTTTCCTGATCGCTGATAATCTTTCCTTCACTCATAGTAATAGTTCTCTTCTTCATCTGCTGAACTATCTCCATATTATGGGTAACTACAAGTACTGTTGTTCCCTGCTTATTAACCTGATTAAGAATCTTCATGATTTCATTAGAATTAGCAGGATCAAGGTTACCTGTTGGCTCGTCGCACAACAATATAGCCGGCTTGTTAACCAGCGCTCTTGCAATTGCAATTCTCTGCTGCTCACCACCTGATAACTCATTAGGAAAAGCCTTATATTTGTCAAGAAGTCCTACCATTGAAAGCATCGCCAGTACTCTTGACTTAATCTTTCTGTTCGGAGCTTCTACTACTTTCTGTGCAAATGCAATATTCTCATATACATTTCTGTCTGGTAACAGACGGAAATCCTGGAATACTACACCAATATCTCTTCTAAGATACGGAAGCTTCTTTCTTGTTATCTTATTGAGATATTTCTTATTAACATATATCTTACCTGATGTAGGATCTAATTCCTTAAGTAATAGTTTGATAAGAGTCGACTTACCTGAACCACTCTTACCTACTATAAATACGAATTCACCTTTCTGGATGTGAAGATTAATTCCATTAAGCGCAGCAACGCCAGTGGAATATGTCTTCGTAACATCTTCCATGATTATCATGTATCATTTCCTCCAAAAATCACTAAAATGTATCTTTACTTTCCATATACTTCATGTACTTAACTACCATAAGAGCAATCTTAAATGTTATTGCATCATCAAACACTCTGAGGTCAAGCCCGGTTATCTTCTGTATTTTATCAAGTCTATAAACAAGTGTATTTCTATGAATGTAAAGCTGTCTTGATGTTTCTGAAACATTAAGGCTGTTCTCAAAGAACTTGTTAATTGTTGACAGAGTCTCATCGTCAAAATCATCAGGAGCCTTTCCTTCAAATATCTCCTTAATGAACATCTGACATAATGGTATAGGAAGCTGATATATAAGACGGCCTATTCCTAATCTGTTGTAAGCAACAACATTCTTATTGCTGTAGAAAATCTTTCCAACATCAAGTGCCATCTTAGCTTCCTTGTAAGATCTTGAAACCTCTCTTATGTCATTAACAATTGTACCATAAGCAACATGTGCCGCACTCATCGCCTCAGTGCTTAACATATCAATTATAACATCAGCTGTCTTGTCAAGTTCATCATATGACTCATTGCCTTTAACTTCCTTAACAAGAATTATACTCTTCTCGTCAACTGCTGTAATGAAATCTCTTGTCTTATTAGCAAAAAGTGTTCTTACTGTCTCTAAAGCATTAGTATCCTTCTCGTGCTTAGTCTCAATGATATATACGACTCTCTTAACATCTGTTTCAATATGAAGCTTCTCTGCTCTTGTATACATATCAACGCGAAGAAGATTATCAAGAAGAAGATTCTTAATAAAGTTATCTTTATCGAATCTCTCCTTATATGCTACAAGCAGATTCTGTATCTGGAATGCAGCAAGCTTTCCAACCATATATACATCATCACTTGTTCCCCTTGCCATGATTATATATTCAAGGTTGCCTTCATCTTCAACCTTAAAAAACTGAAAACCATTAACTGCCTGACTCTCTGCTGGCGAATCAATAAAACTAATCGCATCCGCAAGGCATTCTGAAACATTATCAAAAGTCTTGGCTGCAACATTCTTATCTGCATCCACAATGCACAAATCCACTCGTGAAATAGCCTTAAGTCCCTCTACAGTTGTCTGTAAAATTCTATTAGATATCATTATTATCCCTTTCTGTCTACCACTTACCTTTTATTCGTACATATTCTATCTTATTGTAAAGCAAAACGGCAAAAAAAAAAAGGGGAAATGCAAATTTATTGCATTTCCCCTTCATAATTAAGATTCATTTAATAATTAGTGTGTGATAACGATTTCTGTTTCCTTATCGAATACATGAAGTCTTTCAACATCCATAGCAAATGTTACTTCATCACCAGGTCTTGCTGTTGTACGAGGATTTACCTTAGCTGTACATGTTACATCACCGATTTCATAGTGAAGGTTAACTTCTGCACCAAGTAACTCGTAAACCTTAACTGTAGCTGTAAACTTAGAATCTGCATTCTTAGCGATGAATTCTGCATCATCCTTAACATCTTCTGGACGGATACCAACTACAACTGTCTTACCAACATAGTTGCCATCGATAAGCTTCTTGCTCTTCTCAGCTGGAAGAGTAATTGTAACTGTATCAGAAAGTACAAGGTCAACCTGTGAACCATTAGCCTTAACTTCTGCATCGATAAGGTTCATCTGAGGTGATCCGATGAATCCAGCAACGAAGATATTGTTAGGTGTATTGTAAAGGTTCTGAGGTGTATCTACCTGCTGAATAATACCATCCTTAAGAACTACGATTCTTAAGGATGGTATTATTCAGCAGGTAGATACACCTCAGAATAATAC
>OJNH01002971.1_pt1 | contig 11246 bp, 9 predicted proteins | sample 1597361 | NCBI WGS metagenome assembly OJNH01 (sample SAMEA2452136, study PRJEB22498) | human gut metagenome | biome: human feces; feature: human gut; material: feces | place: Australia | collected 2012
ATTTTATACAATGAAAAATAATAGCATAGTTTTTGGTTCTGAAATTAAAGCCTTGTTTGAATATCCCGGAGTTGAAAAAGTTCTAGATAATCAGGGAATTTGTGAATTATTTGGAATCGGACCCGCTCATACTCCTGGAACTACTGTTTTTAAAGATATTTATGAGCTAAAACCTACACATTGTGCTACTTTTAATAGTTATGGGTTGCATATTGAACGTTATTGGAAATTAAAATCAGAAAAGCATACTGACAGTTTTGGAACTACTTGTCAAAAGGTTAAATTTTTGTTGAATGATGCTATTACAAGACAGCTTGTTTCTGATGTGCCTTTGTGTACTTTCCTTTCTGGTGGTTTAGATTCAAGTATTATTACAAAATTTGCTTCTGATTATTGTAAAGATAATAATTTGCCACCTTTGAATACTTATTCTATTGATTATGTAGATAATGATAAAAATTTTGTTAAAAGCGATTTTCAACCGAATTCAGATAATTATTATATAAATTTAATGAATAAGGATTTACACACAAATCATCATTCTATTGTTATTGATACACCTGAGCTAGCAGAATACTTGGAAGACGCTATGATTGCTCGTGATATGCCTGGTATGGCTGATATTGATTCTTCTTTGTTGTTGTTTTGTAAAAATGTCAAAAATGAAATGACTGTTGCACTTACTGGTGAATGTGCTGATGAAATTTTTGGTGGTTATCCATGGTTCTTCCGTGAAGATGCATTAAATAGTGGCACTTTTCCATGGTCTATTGCAATTGATGAAAGACAAAAGCTTTTAAATTCAACTATTGACAAAAAAGTTAATTTAAAAAGTTATATTGATTATAGGTATAATGAGAGCTTATCGGAGGTTGAAATCTTGGATTCTGATTCTCCTGAAACGGCTGAAAAAAGAAAAATTTCTCACCTTACTTTGAATTGGTTTATGCAAACTCTTTTGGATCGTTCTGATAGGATGGCTATGTATAATGGTTTTGAACTTCGTGTTCCTTTTTGTGATTATCGTTTGGCTCAATATGTTTGGAATATTCCTTGGGAGATTAAGGCTTTGAATGGTCGTGAAAAAGGTCTTCTTAGATATATTTGTAAGGATTTATTGCCTGATGAAATTGTTGATAGGAAAAAGTCTCCTTATCCAAAAACCCATAATCCTACTTATTTAGCTAAGGTTAAATGTATGCTTTCTGATATTATGAAAGATACTAATGCTCCTATTAATTCTATTCTTAACCGTGATTATATTTTGGATATTTTGAATTCTGATGGTTCTGCTTTTTCTCGTCCTTGGTTCGGGCAACTTATGACTGGCCCTCAGCTTATGGCTTATTTGTGCCAGGTTAATATGTGGCTTGAAAAGTATCAGCCTAAAATTGAGATTTAAGTTTAAAATAGAGGTCCTATTTTGAACTATGCTTTTGGGGGTATAGTTCATTTGGGTTCCTCATTTTTTCATTTATTAAAATATTTATTTAATATTAGTTCATAAGCTTTTTTTACATCTTTCTCTTCAGTTAAATTAATACCTGTATTTTTAATTTCTTCAAACATATTATTCTTTGTACTATTAATTTCATCTAATGATTTTCCATTAAAGTCATCCATATTCTCATATTCAATTAATACTCCTAAATTTTCAACATCTTGAAATGCATACTCTACTTTATCTTTACTATATACCGTTACTTTATATCTCACTCTTATAAGTTCTTCAAATTCCAAATGTTCAAATAAATCTTTAGCTTTTTCTAAATCACTACAATCCAAATTTATTTTTTGTTCTGACTTACTGTTATTTCGATTTGTTTCATAATATAATCACTCCTTATTAAAATGATTATAAAACAAAAAAAGGAATTTTAAAAGTAAAATTCCTCTTTTTGTTTTTTAAAAATCAATTTTAGATTTTTTCTATTGATTTAATAAGAATTTTCATATACTGATAAAAAGGTCACAATTTGCGACCTCTTTATATTTGTTCTTATTACAATAAAATAACTTATTTAAATTAACTCAATTGTAAATTTTCTTAGCCTTTCATCAACATCAACCACTTCAAAATTCTCAGAATAAAAGTCCTTTCTTAAACTCTCAAAAAAAGATTTTATGAAATCATTTTCGTACTTTTTGTACCAGTCAGATAATACACAGTTCCAATCAGTGTGTCCTACAATAATTCTATTATTAAAATAATAGTCCTTTGTTATAGCAACTCTTTCATTATTTTGTTTTATTAAAAAACGCCCATCAGGTTCCATGTAATGATCAGGCACTCTTCCTACACAATACTCACAAGGCCAAATTCTAAACTCATTTATTATATTTTTGCCTAATCTTATTTCATTTTTTTCAACATAACTCATGAATTCTAAAATCAAATAATTAACTTGTTCTTTGATATATAATGATGTATCATAACAAAGTTCATCAATTCTACTTTTGATTGGTAAATATTCTTTTTTGCATTTTTCTATCTTCTCCTCAATTCTTTTAATGTTATATTTAGATTCCTTACTCTCTTGATACAATTCCTTATAGATTTTCTTTGCAACTTCTGACTTTCTACCCTCAAACTGAATTAACCTCTGCTCTATTTGTTGCAGACTTCTCATTTCACTCTCTTTTTTATCATTCTCCTTTTCTATTTCATTTTCTAGTTGCTTTTGTTCTTTCCGTAATTTTTCTAGTTCTTCTTTAATTGACATAATAGGCCTCCTATTTATTTACATATCTTTAAGCTACACTAGTAGTATATCATTCGCATCACAGGAATGTCAACATATTACCTTTTATTTTAGTAATCACATATTTTTTCGTTATTTTTAATTTCCATATATTGACTTTATTTCCAATTTATAGTAAAATTTGTATTGTATCAAAAAACAAAAGTTATCATTACTATAGGAGGTATTAGCATGGATGTACGAAACTTTATAGGAAAATCAGTTGTGATTAAGATAAAACAGCCATTAGGCAGTAAACATCCCTACCAAAACATCACATATTTAACAAACTTTGGTTACATACCGGCAACAATAAGTGGATTAGGAAAAAATGTATATGCTTATGTCCTGGGAATTTTCGAACCAATCGAAGTTTTTGAAGGCACTTGTATTGCAATCATTCATCATTCATATAACAACAATGATACACTTGTTGTTGCACCCTACGGAAAAAATTACAGTAATGCACAAATAAATGCATTAACTGAATTTCAGGAAGACTTTTTTGAAATAATTAGATAACCGATGTTATTAAGCAAAAAGGGGCCTAACTAGGTCCCTTAAATCTTATTTTTTATATTCAATAGAAGAAAAGAACCGACTTTAATTTGTCGATTCTATACATTCAAATATTTTTTTAGGAATTTTCCTGTATGACTTCTTTCATTTTTACAAATTTGTTCTGGTGTACCAACAGCCACGACTTCTCCTCCTGCTTCTCCTCCTTCAGGACCTAAATCAATAATATAATCACATGTTTTTATTAAGTCTAAATTATGTTCAATTACAACTATGGTATTTCCTGTATCAACAAGTCTTTGTAATATATCAATTAATCTATGAACATCAGCTATATGTAATCCTGTAGTTGGTTCGTCTAAAATATAAAGTGTTTTTCCAGTGGCTCTTTTTGATAATTCTGTTGCAAGTTTTACACGTTGCGCTTCTCCTCCTGATAATGTTGTTGATGGTTGTCCTAATTTAATATATCCTAGTCCAACATCATACAATGTTTGAACTTTTTGTCTTATTTTAGGAATATTTTCAAAAAATTCTAGTGCTTCCTCAACTGTCATATCTAAAACATCTGCAATATTTTTTCCTTTATATTTTACTTCTAATGTTTCTCTATTATATCTTTTTCCTTTACAAACTTCACAAGGTACATATACATCTGGTAAAAAGTGCATTTCTATTTTATGAACACCATCTCCAGAACAACTTTCACATCTTCCTCCTGCTACATTAAAACTAAATCTACCTTTTGCATATCCACGAATTTTAGCTTCATTTGTTCCTGCAAAAATATCTCTAATTAAATCAAATGTTCCTGTATATGTTGCTGGATTTGAGCGTGGTGAACGTCCTATCGGAGATTGGTCAATGTTTATTATTTTATCAATATTGTCCAATCCTTTTATTTTTTTACATTTGCCAGGTTTATCACTTGCTCCATTTAATTGTTGTGCAATGTTTTTATATAATACTTCATTTACTAATGTACTTTTTCCGGAACCAGAAACACCTGTAACACAAGTAAATACTCCAAGTGGAAATTTCACACTAATATTTTTTAGATTGTTTTCAACCGCTTCAACTACTTCTATATTTTTTTTGTTTCCCTTTCTTCTGTTTGTAGGAACATGTATTTGTCTTCTTCCACTTAAATATTCTCCAGTAATTGACCCCTCGACTTTTTTTATTTCTTCAGCTGTTCCTTGTGCCATAACTTGTCCTCCATGAACACCTGCACCTGGTCCAATATCAATTATTTGGTCTGCAGAATACATTGTGTCTTCATCATGTTCAACTACTAAAAGTGTATTTCCTAAATCTCTTAATTTTTTTAATGTTGCAATTAGTTTGTCATTATCTCTTTGATGTAGTCCTATACTTGGTTCATCTAATATATATAATACTCCTGTAAGACCTGAACCTATTTGCGTTGCTAATCTTATACGTTGTGCTTCTCCCCCTGATAGTGTTCCCGCACTTCTAGAAAGTGTTAAATATTCTAATCCTACATCTATTAAGAATTGCAATCTTGAATCTATTTCTTTTAATATCATGTCTGCAATAATTTTTTGAGATGTTGTTAATTCAATATTTCTAAGGAATTCTTGTAACTGTCTAATTGACATATCTGTAACTTCATTTATGTTTTTTCCATCCATCTTAATACATAATATTTCTTTTTTTAGTCTTGCACCATGACATTCATCACATGGAAGTTCACTCATATATAATTCGTAAAAGTCTCTCATTCCTTGTGATTTTGTTTCATTATGACGTCTTTCAAGTGTTGGAATTACTCCCTCAAATGGAGTTGTAAACTTTCTTGTTCCTGCATAAGATGAATACTCAAAGTCAATTTCTTCTTCACCTGTTCCATATAATATTTTATCTAAAAATTCTCTTGGTAAATTTTTTATTTTTTTGTTTTTTATTTCAATACCATAATGCCTTGCAATACTTTCAAAATACATTCTTGCCATTGTATCGCCTTTTTTCATAGTACTTGAACCAAAAGCTTTTACTCCATCATATAATGTTTTTTCTTTGTCTGGAATTATTAAGTCTTCATCCATTTTCATCAAATATCCTATTCCAGAACATTTTGGGCATGCTCCATATGGATTGTTAAATGAAAACATTCTTGGTGTTAACTCAGGGAAACTGAAACCACAATCTGGACATGCATAGTTACAACTATATAAAACTGTTTTATCTCCTACAATATCTATTAAAACTAAATTTTCTGCATGTTTTAATGCTATTTCTATTGATTCTGTAAGTCTTCCTATAATTTCATCTTTTATAACTAATCTATCTACGACTATTTCAATTTCGTGTTTTTTATTTTTATCTAATTTTATTTCATCTGTAAGTTCATAGTTTTCTCCATCGATTCTTACTCTTGCAAATCCCTCTTTTTGTAAATCTTGTAATAATTTTATGTGTTCACCTTTTCTTCCTCGTACAACAGGTGCTAATATTTGAATTCTTTTTCCTTGTTCTAATTTCATTACATTGTCAACAATCTGGTCTATTGATTGCTTTTCTATTTTTTTTCCACAATGCGGACAATATGGTGTTCCAACTCTTGCATATAATAAACGTATATAATCATATATTTCAGTTACTGTTCCAACTGTTGAACGTGGATTTTTTGATGTTGTTTTTTGGTCTATTGATATTGCAGGAGAAAGTCCCTCTATTGACTCAACATTAGGCTTTTCCATTAATCCTAAAAATTGACGTGCATATGAAGATAAACTTTCTACATATCTTCTTTGTCCTTCTGCATATAATGTATCAAAAGCTAGTGATGATTTTCCTGAACCAGAAAGACCTGTTATTACTACCAATTTATCTCTTGGAATTTCTAAATTTATATTTTTTAAATTGTGTTCTTTTGCTCCTTTTATTATTATTTTGTCATTCATCTATTTTTCCCCCCTGCTTCACTTTCATATTATACAATAGTTTTGCTTATTTGGCAATGGTACATATCTCTATCTTTAGAGTAAAATTTTACCCCTAACTTTATGCTAGGGGTAAATATATTATTAATAAATTGTTACTCTAAATCCTATACTGTAATATGAAAATGTTCCATAACCATTATTTCTATAATTAACATTATTTTCTGATGATGTACTTTCATATGCTCCACCTCTGATTGTACAAGGATTATCTGTATTAGCTGAGTATTCAAGTGTCCATTCCCATACATTTCCTGCTAAATCAAATATGTTTTGTCTTACAAAAGAGTCTGACGCTCTTGTTGTTAATAAAATATGTCCTGCTGATGTTTTATTATACGGGGTTGGTAACCATGTTCCTCCATTATTTGTTGAATACTTAGCATTTTCATTTGTTATATCATACATACTAGAACTATAATTTCCCCATGATGTACTATTTGTTTTTAATTGTGATTGTATTGCTCCTATAGAATTTCCTTGTGATACTGATTTTGCTTCTATATATTTTTGTACTAAATCCCATTGCACTCCAAACATTAAACTACCTGTGTGTCCATTTGTACTTGCTTTATTTGCTAATGTTTGTGCTTCACTACATGTTACCCAGTTTAATGGATATTTATCTTGTTGAGATTTTGGTGATATTCCTGTAATTGAAGCATGATTTGTCCTATTTGTATCAATTCCAGCTTCATATCTTCCTATATAAAATCCTCCATTTTGATATACACTTTTTAGCATTTTCTTTTTCAGAGTAGTATATTCACTATTTGTTAGTCCTGTTGCCTCATCTGAATAATATTCATCTTTTGCTGAAGTTCCATTTCTATATACTGATGTATAAGAGTGTAAATCATTTTCAATTTTTGCATATTCTTCATCTGTAAATTCTTTTATGCTTATTCCTGCTGTTGGATAAACAGTTGCTAGTTTTGGAACTTCTATCCACACATATTCATTTCCATTAGAATCTTTTATTACTAATCCATTATCTAAATCTGTTCCCTCAACCTGGGTAAAATCTGAACTTGGTAAATATGGTCTTGTTCCTGGACCATTTGGTAGATTTCCTACCCCTCCTTGTATCTCTGTATCAGCTTGATATGAATCTATACTTAGTGTTATGGACATTGCTGAAGTTACTCCTGGATTATCTGTAAAATATTTCCCTACTGTATATCCCCATTGTGTATCTAAATCATCATTGTCTCCTATCCAATTTGCTTTTACTTTCAAATATGCCTTATCTTTCGAAACTACTTGCAAAGAATGCTCAATTTCTAATGTAAATGGAAATTTTGTTGTATCATTTATTATTTTTCCTCTTGCCACCAGTTCTCCTGTTTCTTCATTTGTTTCAAGTGTTGGTTCTTGTATTTTTATATAGTTTTCTGTTGTATTCTGTTTTCCCTCTTGTACCAATTCATATGTTACTCCAACTATTGATATTGATTGTATATGATAGTCTAAATCTACTAATGCTTCACCATTATTTAATATATCAACTGTTACTGTTTGCTCTGGCATTTGTGGATATAATTCTGGAAATTCAATTCCTATTGGATTTTCCTTTTTTTCATCTCCTATGTAATATTCCATATCCCATGCAGCTACATGCATATTTAAGTGCGTATTTAATATTTTTGAATATGCAAACCATGCAAATGTTGTCATTATAAGGGTGAAAATAAATAATATATATTTTTTATACTTATTTTTTTTGTTTGATTTTCTGTGCTTTCTCAATATGTTCATATTCTATTTTTTCCCTTCTTTTGTTATCTTTAAATATTATTTTGTCTTTAGCTATTTATCATATTATATTTTACACTATTCTTGTAATTTTATCAATATTTTATTTCAAAGATTTATTTTTTTGTTTTTGGAACATTTTGCCCCTTTGGGACCGGGTATTTTCGGGGAAGTTTTTCATACTTCCCCGAAAATACCCGGTCCCAAAGGGGCAAAATTTATCCTCCTAATATTAATTTTATAAAAACAAGAAAAAAAGCTCCTGGTATACCTAAAATTCCGAACTAAAATAGAAGTATATATATTAAGTCCAATATGAAATCCCCAAATTCCTCCAATTAAATTAATTATCCATATAAGTATTCCTCCAAATACTGAATTAAAAACCAATTTTAAAATTTTTTTTATTGGAAGTATAAAAATTCTACCTATCACGAACAACATGCATATACAAGATATAACAATAAGTATATTTATATTCATAACATCACCTCTAACATAAAAATAGGAATATTTATTAATACTATTTTTATGTTGTATTTTGGACAATTATTCTCTATCCTGCTATATTCTTTTTTCTAAACATTCTTGCTTTTAGTTCATCAATTCTATTGATTACAACTCCTCTTTTTTTGGCTATTTTTATTAAATAATCTAATTTAGATTGATGTGCTTTTATTTGATACGTATAATAATCTATTAAGTCATCTTCTGCATATTCAAAATTACATCTTGCAACTTTCAACTTTTCTTTTGTTTCAATTATTGTCTGCATAAGTTCTCTTTCCAATTCTTTATCAGTCTTGCCTTTTAACATTTTTTCTATCATATATTCTTCCTGCATATTATACCCTCCTTTAGAAACTGTTTATATCTCCAAAATCAATGACTTTTGATAATATTATATGCAATATTTTCCTTTATTATCCATATGTTAATTTAAATTTACATCCAAATTATTGAAAAAATAACAATACCAATAGACTGTATAAAAAACAAATTCATAATATTTGACATAAGTAAATTATTGGTTGCTTCTATTACACCAAGCATATCATTTTGCTCATTTTTATGATGTTTTTGGGATTCAAAAAATGTAATTAATTCAGGTATACTTGTTACAAATCCTAAAACAATTCCAACTATTAATTCTGGCACATTAAATCTACTACATAATGTATCAAGTGTATCTCCTAGTAGATTTCCTACAACAAATAAAAGTATTCCTGTTATTATTAGAATAACCACATTTTTTGCAACTTTTCTTTTATTTCCTCTTTCCCATTTATCTTCTCTTTGAATTTTTTCTTCTATTTCTTTATCTTCTTTTTTTAAATATAATTTGTGTGCATTATCATTTATCTTTTTAAAACCAAAATATAATATAATAAAAATGGGAACCATAGCAAACTTAAGTTCACTTTTTAACATTATAAAAAATATTGGTAATATTATTGTTATTATTACTAATATAATATCAACCATAATTGCCTTATTTTTTAATGCTTTTTGATTTTTATTTAATATTATGGCAGAACTATATTGAATTAAATTTATTACATTTGAACTTAATACATTGTAAATACTAGCACTTAATAATCCCTTAAAACTAGAGGCACTAATAGTAAGCAGTTCTGGAACAGATGTTGCAACTCCTGCTATGTCTCCTACTGTTTTAGGTTTTAAGTTTAAATTTTCTGCTAGGTTTCTAAGAGTTTTTACTAATATATTTTTTGAAATTATAACTATTAATCCTGATAAAAATATAAATTGAACAATTTCCCACAATAATTCCATTCTAATATTTTCCTTTCTCTTTATCTTTCATAATTGTATTATTTACAAATTATGTGATTTTTATTGATATTTCTTGATTTTTATTATATAATTACTTCATTATTAAATATAAAATAAATACTCACAGAAAGGATTGTAAAAAATGATAGATATAAAGTTAATTAGAGAAAACCCTGAATTAGTAAAAGAAAATATTAGAAAAAAATTTCAAGACCAAAAATTGGTTTTAGTTGATGAAGTTTTAGAACTAGACAAAAAAAATAGAGAAGCCAAATTAAATGGTGACAACTTAAGAGCTGATAGAAAAAAATTAAGTGAACAAGTTGGTCAACTTATGAAATCAGGTCAAAAAGAAGAAGCAGAAAAAACAAAAATAGAAGTTCAAAAAATAAATTCTGCACTTGAAGAAAATGAAGCACTTGAAGAAAAATACTCTGAAGAAATAAAAACAAGAATGATGAAAATTCCAAATATTATGGATTCAACTGTTCCTATTGGAAAAGATGACAGTGAAAATGTAGAAGTTCAAAAATTCGGAGACCCTGTTGTTCCTAATTATGAAATTCCTCATCATGCTGATATTATAGAAAAATTTAATGGTTTAGATAAGGAAAGTGCCGGAAGAACAAGTGGTATGGGCTTTTATTATTTAGTTGGAGATATTGCAAGATTGCATGAAGCAATGCTTGCATATGCAAGAGATTATATGATAGATAATGGTTTTACATATTGCATTCCACCATTTATGATTCGTTCAGATGTTGTTACTGGTGTAATGAGCTTTGAAGAAATGGATGCAATGATGTATAAAATTGATGGTGAAGATTTATTCTTAATTGGTACATCTGAACACTCTATGATAGGTAGATTTAAAAATCAAATTATAAAAAAAGAAAATTTGCCAATAACAATGACATCATATTCACCATGTTTTAGAAAAGAAATTGGTTCTCATGGAATTGAAGAAAGAGGTTTATATCGTGTTCATCAATTTGAAAAACAAGAAATGATAGTTCTTTGCGAACCAGAAGATTCTATGAATTGGTATAACAAAATGTGGAAATTAAGTGTAGATTTATTTAGAAACTTCAATGTTCCTGTTAGACAGCTTGATTGCTGTTCAGGTGATTTAGCTGACCTAAAAGTAAAATCATGTGATATTGAAGCTTGGAGCCCTCGTCAACAAAAATATTTTGAGGTTTGTAGTTGTTCTACATTAGGTGATGCTCAAGCAAGACGTTTAGGAATTCGTGCCAAAGGTGAAAAAGGTAATTATTTTGTTCATACTTTAAACAATACTGTTGTTGCTTCTCCTAGAGGGCTAATTGCAGTTCTAGAAAATAATTATAATGAAGACGGTAGTATCACTGTTCCTATTGTTCTAAGACCATATATGGGTGGAAAATCAAAATTAACACCTATCAAATAATAAAAATATGAAAAAGGAAATATAAATTATGTTAGTAAA
>OJNH01002984.1_pt1 | contig 11215 bp, 9 predicted proteins | sample 1597361 | NCBI WGS metagenome assembly OJNH01 (sample SAMEA2452136, study PRJEB22498) | human gut metagenome | biome: human feces; feature: human gut; material: feces | place: Australia | collected 2012
ATTCAACTAAGTATGGAAAGAACCGCTTAATTTTTAGGTATGATAGAAAAAATCCCCGACTACTTTTCAGTAGCCAGAGCACCTTGACAATTCACATATGATTGATTTGATTCGTTTGCACGACGTTCGATTTCAGCTTTGACAATTTCGTTCCATGGAGCCAGAAGTTCTAATTCATCATCGCTCATCCTATCATTATCGTGCTGATTTGCACAAAGAAATAACCTTATTATGCCGGTTGACAGGTTGGATTACGCTGATTTTTTGAAAACTTTATATGGTATATTTTAATGAATTGTAGGATTACTTTATTGACATTTCTGACACTATCATATACACTGTACATATCGTATAAGTACGCATATATCAGAAGGTGGTGAGAGGAAGTTAGAATGGAAATTATCATAAGTAATAGTAGTGATAAGCCTATTTATGAACAAATTGCTATGCAGATCAAGAGTTTAATCATGAATGGTACCCTATCTGCCGGAGAAGCCCTGCCTTCCATGCGTGCACTGGCAAAAGACCTGCATATAAGTGTTATTACTGTTCAACGAGCTTACGAAGATTTAACTCGAGATGGGTTTATCGAAACCGTATCGGGAAAAGGTAGTTTTGTTGCATCACCAAATAAAGAATTTATTCAAGAAGAACAACTACGAATAGCAGAAGAACTTTTAGAAAAGGTTGCTATAATCGGTCGTACTCATGGTATCAGCTATGAGCAAATGGCTAATATTCTAAAACTATTTTTTGAAGAATGAGAGGTGGAATTATGGAACAGAACAGTATTGTTGTAAAAAATGTGACTAAAAAATTTGATGATTTTATGTTAGATCATATTTCATTTACAGTTCCTACAGGACGTATTGTGGGTTTCATAGGAGAAAATGGTGCTGGAAAAAGTACAACTATCAATTTAATTTTAGACCAGTTAAAGTTGGATGCGGGTGAAATAAGAATATTGGGTAAACAAAATCATTCTTATTTGCATAAAGAAAACATTGGTGTTGTTTTTGACGAATGTAAATTCCATTCCGTCTTAAATGCAAAAGATATTGCCCAAATCCTTTCGGGATCTTATAAAACATGGGATATGAATTTGTTTGAAGAATATATGAAACGCCTTGATGTTCCATTAAATAAATCAATAGGGCAACTTTCAAAAGGTATGAAGATGAAATTGTCAATTATTTGTGCACTATCGCATAGACCCCAGATTCTGATTTTAGACGAAGCAACAACAGGGTTAGATCCTGTTGTACGAGATGAAATTTTGGATATTTTTTTAGAATTTATTCAAGATGAAGAACACTCTATTTTGTTCTCTACACATATAACCTCTGACATACAAAAGGTTGCTGACTATGTAATTCTGATTCATAATGGAAAAATTATTTTTGAGGAAAAGAAAGATGACCTTATTTATAATTATGGAATTATACGCTGTAAAAAATCAGAATTTAATACTGTTTCGCCAGATGACTATGTATGTTGTCGAGAAACAAATCTTAGCGTGGAATGCTTAATACATGACAAAGTAGCTGCAAAAAAAAGATACAAAAATCTAATTATTGATAATGCTTCTATTGAGGACATTATGCTGTTCTATATCAAAGGAGGTGTCAAATGAAAGGATTGGTTTTTAAGGATTTATTGCTTATGAAGAAAATGAATAAAAAAGTCATTTTTGTAATGTATTTTTTTGTAATAGCAATTTCATTCTTCGGAGAGAATGAAGTTTACTCAATTATGTCATCGGCTTTTTTTTCACTTTTTATCGGTATGCACTTAATGATGACCATGACCTATGATGGATTGACTTCATGGAAACAATATGAATTAACCTTGCCGATGAGTAAGTACCAAATCATTTTCAGTAAGTATTTGACTAGCTTGCTTCTTGTTCCAATTAGTATAATGGGTACAGTTATCATTTATATCATTCGTTATGTGGTTTATCATAATTTTACACTTAGCCAGTTTGGTTTTTCTATCGCCATTGCAATAGCATTACCTGTTTTATGGTGTTCTATATGTTTAGCAATAGCACAGTGGTTTGGCTATATGAGTGTTCAGTATGTGAGAATGATTTGCACACTTCTCGTTATCTTTTTCGTAAGCAAAATATCAAAAGATATGAAATACGTTACTCAAAATTTGGTTAAAAATCCTATGTTGATTACTATTTTTGTTTTGGGTATAGTAGTTGCATCGTATTTTGTTAGTGTTATAGGATATTCAAGGAAAAAATAAAAAGTAGAGGCGCAAATAAAAGTAAGTGTCGAGTGGGTGCGTTTCCCTGTCTACGGAAGTAAAACACGCGACAAAATCTGAGAAGATATTGTGCTAAAAAATTTTCCACTCTTTTGTCCGAAGTGCAAAAGCAAATGTCTAATTGACATTGAACAATTCCATATAACTGTTATTAAAGCGCCAGACGCAGAGCCGATAATACACAGTTCTTTGAACTGTAGTTATCGATTTTTATATTTTCCTAATCATAGTGATTATCAGCTATTGATTTACACTTAAAACTGACCCATGGTATAATTTGGCCTTATGGCCTTGATAACTGATAATCATTTGTATAAGTCAGTTTTATATTCCTGTGACCTCTCTTTCGTTTTAATATGTTGTCTGTAACAGAATCGGCTGTTCATGTTACGTCATTGCTACAAATCTTTCTTTCCATATCATTTTGAATCCAACCCGGGCAGATTTTCTTCAAAATCATGGTAAAAGTGCTTCGTTTCTGTGTTGGGAAAATGAACGGAAACACTTGATTTTACTGACTTTCTTCAATGTAACCTTATTATAACGTCCTCCCCCCATCCCACCTCTTCATTGGGATACTCCTCATACCCCGGCAATGGTCTGGCGCCTTTTCGGAGATAGGCTTTTACTTTTTCCCCATAGAGATAGGGATCGTTTCCATTTACAATCCCCCATTGCATTAACAATGCTACGGATCCGCTGACAAAGGGTGCTGCAAAGGAAGTCCCTGTTACTGTTCTGTAACCACCACCGGGTACGGGAGCAACTATGTTTACTCCCGGTGCCACCAGATCAGGTTTCAGATATGGCAGCATTCTGCTGCCCCTTCCGGAAAAGTCCGCATAGGAGTCAACCAGCGAATCATATGCTCCAACTGCAATAACCCGCCGGGCGGTAGCAGGTATGGTCAATGTCCCATATGCCCTTGGTTCATAAAACCCAGTCCCTCTGTTCAGAGTATTTCCACCCGGCAGCCACAGATAATATTCTCCTCCTCTGACCCTTTTTCCACTTAAGATGATTTTCCAGTCTCCACTGTCCACATAAGTTTTCCCAGGAAGGAAATCTATGTAGATTTCCTGTGTCAGATGATATGGTCCAGGTTTGCCATAATAGATTAAAAGATCTGTATTTCCCAGTCTGTACCTCTGAGGAACAAGCTTTTCGTCTAAGGGGCCGATCCGGTTTCCGGATGGATTTTCAATATAAATACTCATCTCATCCTCATAAGATTTCCATAACTGCACATTTAATGTTGGTTCCCTGCTGCTCACAGATAATTCTATCTGTCTGGTCTGTCCCTGTTTCAGGGTTCCTCCCTCATGCAGAGGCTGATTGCCGTTGTTCCCTGTACCTGTACAGATAGCCAGACGTCCTATGGAAGAAACCATATCTATATATGTTTCAAGAAGGGAATCTCCTTTGTGTGAGCCATAATTATTTCCAAAACTGAGATTAATTGCCATTGGCCGTCCCATAGTCAATGCCTGTCGCACCAGATAATCAATCCCCTGTATCAGTTCCGTAGTTCTGGGAAAGGAGTTTTCTCTGGGAATTCCCATTTTCACAACCAGTAGATCACTTTCACAGGCAACTCCCTGATTCACCCCATCTGATGCCCTCCCATTTCCTGCTGCAATTCCCAGCACGGAAGTTCCATGTCCACTGTAATCTGAAGATGGAACAAGACGCCTGCCCTGGTTTTCTCCAAGTGCAAGCGCTTCATCGATCTGCTCTTTCGTATATTCAGTTCCTGTCACATATCCCTGAGGTGGATTTCCCTGTATGCTCTGATCCCATAAACGTAAAATTCTGCTGCTCCCATCTGCATTTCGGAAATCAGGGTGAAAATAATCCACTCCTGAATCCACAACTCCTGTCAGGATTCCTTTTCCCGTCAGTCCATTCCTGCCGGTCTGCACTGTGCGGATGCAGCTCGCTCCCTTCGCCTGAAACAATTCAAAATACAAGCGTTTGGGTTTCTCCATAAATTCCACCTGCACTCTGTGGGAATACTCATCAATCTCACTTTCCGGCAAAGTTACCACTGCATAGCTGCCTAACAATGGCACTACCTGAATTCCATTTCCAGCCAGACCACTTTCCGGTCCGCTGTACTTTATGATCACATCCCATAGCCTGGTTGCAGGATCATATCCTATGTTAAGATTTCCTGACTTTCTACGCTCCTGTGGTGTTGCATCCATTGCAAGATTTAAAAGGTTATCTATTTTCTGGTCTGGCATTTTAATCTCATTTCCAGATATTCACTTAGTCTATTATATACAAAAGTTCTGCATACGGACTCTTATTATAACAATTTTAGAATAAACCTTTGTTATATGTAGACATGTTATATTACTCTGTTGTAGTATGATAAATATAAATATTACAGATGGAGGTAGAAAATATGAAAAGAAAAGGATTATTGTTTTGGTTAAGTGTTTTTTTGATGCTGTCAATGATATTTTCGTTAGGAAAGCATGAAATTCAGGCATCTGAAGGAAATCCGGTTGCTCCAGTAAATATTGATATGTCAATTGACAATCTGTTTGTGGGAGTGGGTTTCAAGGGTTTTCATCCCAGTTCCGGAAATCATCTTGCAATAAGGACCAGTGTTTCCTGTAATACGAAGCAGTATTTTGACGGGGAAATCCAACTTCGTCTGCGTATATTGAACAAATCCGGAGATTATGTTTACCAAAAAGTATACAGTAATATAGGCGGAAAGAATATATGGGGTGACAGTATTACTTCATGGGAAAACAAGACTATATATTTAAACTGGAATGGAAAAGCTTCAAAGGCGAATACTGCTGGTGTGAAATATGGTTCCTTTGTTCCAGATGGAGCTTACAAGGTCGAAGTTGCAAAAGACAACAACAGCCATGAATATGTGAAGGCAATGACTAAAAAGAAGAGTTTTAAGGTATCTTCCAAAGCTCCATCCGGAAAAGATGGAATTGCCGTAGCAGCGACTATTCCGGAGTATACAGGTGTTGATGAAATTGACTATATGGCTGAAAAGATGATTCAGTCTGCCGGTGTAAAGGTGAGTATGGCACAGGATGAAAAGGTTCGTAGAATTTATCATTGGATGACTGTGAACTTCAAGCATAAACATTCTGATGAGTTTGTGAAGGCAAAGACTTACTATAATATTACCAGTGCAAGTGCAAAGAAAAAGATTCAGGCATACAAAAAACAGACTCTTCAAAATTATCATAAAGGAAAATTGATCTTCAAAAGTTCATTCTGGGACAGCTTTCAGATACCATATATGCAGAAGCGTGGTGGTGTATGTAGCAATCAGGCAGAAATCTTTGCTATTCTTTGCAGGCATGTAGGGGTAGATGCAGGGGTTTGTAATGGATATTATAAAAATCTGGATGGATCTACGCCAGGACATAGCTGGAATTATGCAGTAGTCGGTGGACGTAAGTTTTACTATGACGTAGATATTGAGATTCAGAATTATGGAAAAGGACAGGGAGATTACTACTGGTATAAAAAGACACTGGCACAAGCGAAGGGAAATCATGTGTTTGCTTAAAAAGTATAGGGAATTTAAGGAGATAAGTATATGAAAACATGTCCAAAATGTAAGGAATTAGTTGGAGATAATGTTGATTCATGTTTTAATTGTAATTATAACTTCATACTTAAAAGGGTGCCAAGTTATGAGGAAACAATTGAATTTCAGGAAAATATTGCAGCCGTAAAAAAGAAACAAGAAGAGGGGAACGCATAGAATTAATAAAATCAGCACCTCGTTATGAATATACTACTGCACGAATTATTGACAATGCAGATGGATCTACAAATCAAATGCAATTACAGAGTGTATTAATGGAATATGCAAATGCTGGATGGAAATTACATTCAGTAATTACAAATGAAATAGGAAAAAATGTAAGTTCGGTTAGTATTGGTGGATTTACAGGTGGCACCAATGCAACAATGGATGAAGTTATTTTGATTTTTGAACGTATGATATCAAGAGGAAATTTATAACCTTTAAACAATAATTATTTATTTGATTTACGAAGTCTTAGCAAGTTGTTTTCTTGCTAATTTTTAGTGGTTGTGATAGCATTTTAGTTGCATCGTGTACTAGATGCAAGGACTTTTCAGAAATTTGATATTTATCCGTAGGAAAATAATAAGATAGGAAAGAAGGATGAATGGATGAAAAAGTACTTTAAGAAGTTTACAGTGATGGTGATTGCATTGACAATGATCCTGGCATCATCAGTATCGGTATTTGCGAATACCTTAAAACAAACTGCGTACACACAGATTCATTTGGAAACGGGCTACATTTTAGGATCTTACCATCCAAAAAAAGATCCGGTTAAGTTTTCAATGACACAGAAACTTGGAGACATTAAAGTTACACACATAGGATATGATGGATATTATTATTACGAGTTCTTCCCGAAAAAAACAGGAAAGACAACGATTACAACTAAGTCAAAGTATGATAATTCTAAGCGTATTATTACGATTCGTAAATATAACAATCCAGTTTCTTCAATCAAAATTGGAAGTACGACTGTAAAAGGAAGCAAATTTAATAAAACGGACAGACTTTATCTGAGCTATGATAAATATGTAAAACAGAAAAATCAATTAATCATAACTCCCAAAAAGGGCTGGGAAGTGACTCGAATAAGAACTCTTAATAGATCTGGCAGTAAGGAGTATCAGTCGCTTAGTATATTTGATAAGAATAGTATTAAACCAACTGGTGGAAAGGGAAATTACAAATTATCTATTGAGTTCATGAATACAAAGACACATGGAAGGATTACTGAAGAAATTGTTTTTAAATAATCGAATGTGAGATCTTTTGTATATTGAGAATGAAAATTTCTGAAAAAGTTCAATATTAGTGCTGGATAATCCGAAAATTACTTCGGCGCAGTTGTATAATAAAAAATATATTATATTATAAAAATTTATGATATAATATCCAAGCTACCACCCCTAAACAGGTACAGGAAGGGGGTGTGCTATCAATGGATACAATTTTATCATTTATGCTTTCTATTCTGGCAGGTGTAATCACCTATTACATTTGCAAATGGCTGGATAGAAAATAGTAGCTGGTAGCCAGCCTGGGGAATAAGCCACCCTTGCCAAAACGGAATAAAAAAGCCTCGGAGATGCGACCTCCGAGGCTTTTTGCTGTGTTACCAATGAATTTAATTTTATCATTTTGCCTATGGCAATTATAGCATATGCAGAAAATGAAATCAATATACTTTTGTGGATGATAATTTCGATTAATTTAGATAGAAAATCATTTCATCGGCAGTATTCTAATCTTCCAACTGCTTTTAAGAAACAATTTTGAATGACTCCCAACGAGTACAGACGCAAGCGGTCATAAAAACCATTCCATCTTCTCCCTCACATCCGCATGCTTCAGATAAATAACATTAAATTCTCTGACTATGGGCTCACCCTTTAATGTAAAAATCCCAAGATCCGGGTCACTTTTGGCAAGTACTTCATATACAAATGAAATTCCATACCCGGACTTGATCAGGTCGATGATCATCTTAAAGCTGGAAATACATATATGCCGGTGAAAACGCTCCAGGGATTCATTATGCTCCAAAAGCTTTTCCTCCAAGATAGCCAGAGTTCCAGAGCCGTTTTCGCGATGAATCAGAGTTTCTTTCAGAATCTCCTCTACAGATACTTCACGGCCTGCAAAGGGATGATCCTTCGGACAGATTCCCACAAAAGGTTCCCGGCGATATAACTGGCTTCCAAATCTGTTTTTGTCAAAGAATCCTTCTATGATGGCATAGTCCAGAGTATTCTGTTCCAATAAATGCAAAAGATGCTTTGTGTTATCCACGATCAGAGTCAGTGCTGTATCCGGCTGATTTAAGAAATCGTGAATCCTGTCTGTGATCACATAGTCACCAATGGTCTTGGTTGCACCGATGCGCAGTTCCCGGAGACCATTGTTTTTTATCTTTTCCCTGAGAAAATTTTCACGCTGCTGAACGGAACGCAAGTAATCCTCCAGCATCTGTGCAGCAGGGGTCTTGATCAGTTTTCTGTTTTCATAAAGAAAAAGGCGGCAGCCGTATTCTTTCTCCAGAAACTGGATATGCTGGGTGACTGCCGGCTGGGTAATATGTAACAGCTCTGCCGCCTCCCTGTAATTCATAACACTGCATACAGCCATAAAGGTTTCTGTTCTGTGATCTAACATAATATTCTCCTTGAACTCTTCCACTCTATTGATATCAGATAGTTTTTTCTGTGCAATAAGAAAAAATTCTGCCCTGAAGGCTTTTTTATAAAGGTTTCTGTTTTTCAGTTTCACAGTTGCATTATTCCATAAATGTTACTTATCGTATAATAAAAACTCATAAATTGATTTTATCATTCATGAAGCCTATAATCAACAAAAGAAACACCGTATATATCAGAGAAAAGCAACAGCTACATAAAGGAGATACTTAAACATGAATGAGGAAAAAATAACAACATCCGCCAACAAAAAACTGAGTCCCGAGGAAATCAAGCGGGTAAAAGGTCTTGGATGCCTTCAGGACAAACGATATGATGACATCTTTAATATTCGGGTCATCACAGGAAATGGACATATTACCACAGATGAACACCGTGCCATTGCAGATGCAGCAGACAAGTTCGGAAATGGTCAGATCACTATGACAACCCGCCTGAGTATGGAAATCCAGGGAGTTCCTTATGATAATATTGAGAAAACAATCGCCTTCCTTGGAGAACACGGCCTGATGACAGGCGGAACCGGAGCTAAAGTGCGTCCTGTTGTCTCATGCAAGGGAACAACCTGCCAGTATGGTCTGATTGATACCTTTGCACTCAGCAAGAAAATCCATGAGCGTTTTTATGTAGGCTATCACGATGTGGTACTCCCACACAAATTCAAGATCGCAGTTGGCGGATGTCCAAATAACTGTGTAAAACCTAATCTGAATGATATGGGAATTATCGGCCAGAGAATCCCAAAACCGGATTCAGAGAAATGCCGGGGATGTAAGAAATGTCAGATTGAAAAAAGCTGTCCTGTACACGTTCCGAAATTAGTTGACGGTAAACTTTACATTGATCCTGAAGAATGTATCCATTGCGGACGCTGCAAAGGAAAATGTCCTTTCGGCGCAGTACCGGAATATCAAAATGGTTATAAAATCTATATCGGAGGCCGCTGGGGTAAGCGAGTCTCACACGGTCAGGCTCTTACCAGAATTTTCACAGAGGAAGAAGAAGTAATGGCAGTCATAGAAAAAGCAATCCTTCTCTTCAAAAATGAAGGAATCGCAGGAGAACGATTTGCAGATACTGTGAAACGTCTCGGATTTGAGTATGTGAATGAGAAATTGATTGGCTAAGTATTAAAAAAGACACTTCGGAAAACTTTCCCAAAGTGTCTTTTTTCAGGTTTTTATTTTGATGTAAAAATATCAACAGTTTTATTTCATAAATTATGCAGTCTGTTTTTCATCATTTTTTTCAAAAAGCTTCTTCACTCCCTGGATTGCTACCAGCACACCAAGGATCAGCAGTAACACTGCGAAGATAAGCTGTAAGGTATTTCCAAGGTCCAGGCCTGTGGTAAATAATGCTTTTGTAAGCTTACTGATAGTCATACCCAGTGCAGTAAAGGTAACTGCCATCATAAATACCATAGGGATCCAGAGCATGCAGCCCTGACGTTTTGTTTTCTTAAGAAATACTGCGCAGGCTACAAGGGCAAGTACAGATAACAGCTGGTTGGCGGAACCAAACAGTGGCCAGATTTCTGCATATCCTACCTTTGTAAGCAGATAGGCAAGTACCAGTGTAATGATCGTCGCAAAATATTTATTGGTTACTACTTTTAAGAACGGGCTCATATTTTCCTCGTCTGTATCAGAATCAAGGAAAAATTCCTGGAATGACAGACGTCCTACTCTGGCTACTGAGTCAAGAGATGTCAGCGCAAAAGCTGATACAGCCAGATTGATCAGTGTAAATACCAGTGAATGTGGCAAACCAATTACAGAAAGGAAGTTTGCAATAGCACCTGCAAATATCTGCGGCTGAGTGGTAAGTCCCTGTGCTGCTGCCTCACCATCTGCAAAGGATGCAACAGCAATCAGTGCAATAATTGCCAGCATACTTTCCATAAGCATTGCACCAAAGGAAACCGGAAGCATGTTCTTTTCATTTTTGATCTGTTTTGACGCAGTACCGGAGGATACCAGTGAATGGAAGCCTGAAACTGCACCACAGGCAATTGTCACAAAAAGAATAGGGAACATGTACTGTCCGTCCACATTAAAGCTTGTAAAAGCCTTAAGATTACAGGATGGATTGGCTGCAAATACACCGATAACCGCACCAACGATCATGAAGATCAGCAGATAACTGTTCAGATAATCACGGGGCTGGAGCAGCGCCCATACAGGGGCAACACTGGCTACCAGAATATATGCAAAGATAATAATATGCCAGGTTCCAAGACTTACATATACCGGGAATTTAAGTCCCAGCGCAATTGCGAGCACTAATAATAAAATAGCCACTGCAGTATTGATCCATTTATTAAACTTGGAATATTTAAGGAAAAATCCCAGTCCCACTGCCTCGATGATAAATAACATGGAAGTTGTTGCAACTGCTCCGTTTGCTGCTACCTTGGTAACGGTTCCTGCATTATCTGTCACAAATCCGTTAAAGGTTCCTGCTACAACATCTGCAAATGCTGCAACAACCAGAATACAGAACAGCCAGCAGAATAAAAGGAATAATTTCTTTCCCAGTTTTCCGATATAGGCTTCAATGATGTATCCGATTGTACGGCCTTTGTTCTTTACAGAGGCATACATAGATGCAAAATCCTGAACTGCTCCAAAAAATACACCACCGATCAGGATCCAGAGCA
>OJNH01002988.1_pt1 | contig 11199 bp, 7 predicted proteins | sample 1597361 | NCBI WGS metagenome assembly OJNH01 (sample SAMEA2452136, study PRJEB22498) | human gut metagenome | biome: human feces; feature: human gut; material: feces | place: Australia | collected 2012
GGCGGGGAAAGTTGGTTTTATTCTTTTCAGATACAAAAAAGAGCCTTCCATTGCGGAAAGCCCTTTTCTCATCCTGAATTTGATCCATTTGATCAATCAAATAATTTCTCTTTATAAACTCCGGCATCAATCAGACCCTTGATTGCGTCTACAACTGCCTGCTTGTCCTCTTTGTAAGTAACACCAAACCACTTATCTGGTGTATCCAGAACGCGGACTTTTGCCTTGCCTTCATGTACTAATTTGTCGATGATCTTTGGAAGCAGGTATTCTGCCTTGATATCACCTGGCTTTAAGCTGTCTAAGAATTCCGGGAAGCCCTTTTCCAGCTCATTTAAGAAGCTTACTGGAAGTCCCCACATATTCATGGAAACAAGCTGCTCTGGCTGAACCTTTACAGTATTTCCTGCTTCGTCAGCTGCATGAAGTCCATCTTCCATCATACGGATATCATAAGTCTCAGTTACTTTCTTTAAGATACCGTTTTCCTCTTCGCAAACGCCTCTGGTAACAGCGCCGTTGTCGCTAAGGGTATTCTTTAAAATGAAACCGCCCATGCAGATGTCATATACATCGCCGTCCTCGGTCATTTCATTTACCATATATTCATGGATCTTGCGGAAGCCTTCTTTTCCGTAGTAATCATCTGCATTGATCACAATAAACGGTGTATCAAGAACTTTCTTTGCAGCAAGTACAGCCTGACCGGTTCCCCATGGCTTTGTACGGCCTTCCGGCAGAGTTCCCGGAATATCGTTAATATCCTGAAAAGCATAGTCTACAGTTACATTGTGAGAAGAGCAAATGGAGGCAATACGATCACCGATGACATCTTTGAACTCTTTCTCGATATCCTTGCGGATGATAAATACTACATGATTGAAACCAGCCTCAATTGCATCATGAATAGAGTAATCCATGATGATGTGATTAGAAGCATCCACTGGCTCCAGCTGCTTAATACCCGTTCCGAAGCGGCTACCGATACCAGCAGCCATGATAAGTAATGTTGTGTTCATAACCTCTTCCTCCGTATAAATCTTTACTTAGCATTAATAAATTAATTCACTAGCCAAGCAACAACATCTCGAATAAAATCATCTGTATATAATCATATAACCTTGATACTTTAATGGAACGAAAATACGATCGGCCGTAATATATGCAATATCAGGATTTCCACTAGTATTAGCGGATAAAATAATGTGTGGGTCATGCAAATCGGTTATGTCCAATACTGTTAATTTCTTATCGTACGGATCATTTACTACCATAACCCCATCGTTCGCAATAACCTTTCCTTTTAGTTTTAGATTCTCTCCAAAAGTAGTTACTGAAAGATTGTTTAAATCATTCATTTTTGTTAGCTGGTCAATAGGAACTGTAGCAAATCCTCCTCCTGTTATTACAATCAAGTTATTATTATAAAAACACATTCCATTACGCTCATCATACACTGAATTACTTAATGTCGTAATTTCAGAAAGATCCGAACCATTAACGGTGTATATCCCTACTTCACGAGAATTTTCATAACCAATCGCATCTGTCACTCCATCTGAATTAATCATATTTCGAAAATACATACTGGCCGATGTAAAGCTTTCTAGCAAATCAAGTCCACCATCTAAAGAAGAAATGCCAAAAACGCTTAACCTTGTCCAGCCATCCTGTGCCAACATATTTTTTCCATCAGGAGTAATGTTTAACTGAGTAACAGTCTCATTTTTCAGTGTGCATTGATAGGAATTGGTCAATTGAAGTTGTCCGTTCTTGTCAATCAAATATACCTCAATGCCATAATTTCCCTCTGCAACATACAAATAGTTCCCCACTAATTTAAGATCTTGAACAGGACCCGAGGTATCCATAGAAAACAACTCATTGCCATCTATATCCCGTACATCAATTCCATTATTGCCACATCCTAAAAAGATATAACCGTTATATTCACATATTGCATTCACACAACTTCCCGTTGTTATAACTGAAGAGTTTAGTTTATACGTTTTAATTTCTTTAAAACTTTTAAAATACTCTCCGTCATTATCTTCCAATGTGCCCATATTAACTGTATCCTGATATTTAGATTCTGCAAAAGACATTTTATATAAACCGGTAGTTTGTCCAGCCAGATATACTGTTCCATCGTCAAATGCTATCTTTGCAAAAGTGTCATCTATATATTCTGCGGGATTATACGGAAAAATATATCTATCACTTTCATAATATGAGTATTTATCCGTCCCATTAGCAATGCGCACCTCAGCTGTACCCACTCTTTTAGGATTTGATACGTCAGAAATATCATATACAAACACTCCCGCATACGTACTGGATAAAAAAGCATAGTTGCCATTTATATATATTCCCCAACTATCATCAGCAGCATAATACAAGCGTCCATCTATTTTAGACGTTGAAATCCAAGTCGCTTTCTCACCTGAGATATCATACACTTCAAACCCATGGCCTGCTCCATAACCACCAGACTTCATAGAAGTATAGTTTCCAGCAGAATGGTGACCAGTCGCAATAAAAATCTTATTATCCACAACTTCTATTCCATATGGGTTTCCATCTGTGGAAATATTATATAATTCAACTGGTTTATTAGGATTGTATACATCAAATACAAATACTTTCTTTAGGTTCCAATTACTAATATAGAGTTTACTGCCTTCAATTGCGCATTCAATGCACTCTCCTCCTGTATATATAACTGAACATGTTACTGGTTTATTAATGTTTGATATGTCAACAATCTCCACGCCATAATATCTACTGCAAACGAATAGATACTGACCGTTCGATGAAATTCCTGTTTCCAAATCCATTCCGTCATAAGTAGATACGATTTTCGGATTAGCTACATCACTAACATCTACCAAATATACGTCATTCTCTCTAGCAGTAATTGCCAGTGTCTTCTCGTTTACCAAACACATGTGCACAGTATTACCTAGTCCTGATAACGTGCCAATAACCTCTCCGTTCTTTCCTTGAACCCTCAACTCATTTTTAAATAAAACGTAATTATAATCTCTCGAAATTATAATATCTCTACACGCAGTGCTATCTACATTCGAAAGTTGAAGTTCTTTACTTTCTCCCAGATTATATTGTCCATATTTACATGTTCTAATGTCGGAGGTGTCCATTTTATAAATACCGATATCGCCAATATATGTATTTTGGAAATCACCATCTAATGAAATACTTATCTTCCCAAGACTTGAAATAGGTAAATAAAACACACTTTTCTCTTTGTCAATAAAATATTTACTTGATTCTGTCCCAATGCAAACATTAATCGCTTCTGCAGTTTCTTCTGAATATGCTGAAAATACCAACATATTCAAATCATTATCGGAGTATTTTTCAACGTTGCCTTTGTCTAAAGAAAAATTCACGGTTGCATTATTCAAATAGCCAGATGTAAATCTTGCTATTTCTATCATTTTCTCCGTTGAAATCACTTCTTCCGCTTCACTATCGTCTAGGAAAGCGATATTATCTTGTGTTAAGATAATGTTGTATTGAGTTTCTATTTCCTTCTGCTTTTCTCGTTCTTCGCGAGCTATCTGCTCATATTTAGCTTGTTGTTCTTTTTCTTGTTTATCATTAATAAACAAGAGTGCGCCTAATGTTACAAAAGCCACTACGCCCAGAATAGCAAGTGCAAGATCAGGAAACTTTTTATGTCTTCTACTCCTTCTATACATGCAATCATCTCCTTCTACACTTTATCTTTTTCTTGACATAAATTTTGATATTACAGATTTAAAAAGTTTCCTATTAATCCAGAGATAACCAAGACTAATAATAGAAATTAAAATCCATCTCAGTATCCATGGTTTATTATATAGACCCATAAATATTGCACCTAAAATACACGTTACCAAGACAGACAAATACATAAATTTATCATCATATAAATGCAGCTTAAGTACATACCTACTAATAAAGTGGTGCAAAATCATCAAAACAAAATAGCAAAACAGCGTTGTGTAAGCTGCAGCCACAAAGCCGTAACGCTGTACGAATATATAATTTAATACAATATTAATACCAGCGGCCATAATAGTTCCAAAGGAAATATACCAAGTCTTCTTTAAATGCAGTTCAATATGCTCATAGTGTTGAAAAATATAACTACAAACAACACCTACAGTTACCGGAGGAACCACCCAAATTCCTTTCATATATGCGCTTCCTCCCAGCAAAGCGATTGCTTCTGGGGCTATCGCAATGCATCCAACACCAAACCAACATCCAAAAACAATTAGAGGTTTTACATTTTTACGAATTTCATCCTTTAGATTATCATTTAATGAATCGTGGAACCAAGGCAACCAAGCTTCATTCGCTGCATTAAGCACAATATTAATTAAAATTGCATAACTGTAAGCAAGACTATAAATACCGGTAAAATCGGCACCGCAAAATTTAGTTATAAAAATTCTGTCTGACTGTGCAAGGATATTTAATGAGATAGAATTAAGAATCAAAGGAACAGAAATTAACAATCCATATTTCCAATACTCTACTTTTACTTTAACATATCGTCTTTTAAACGAAAAAAACCAAACTCCGATTGCAAATAATACTGATGACACAACAGCTCCAAGTGATTTACCTAAAGCTCGATGCGACGGAATAAGCAAAACAAATATCAAGGAAAGAACCGTTGTTGCGACCGTTGTATAAATTGTAATCCAAATATTTCCTTTATAATTGTATTGATACTTAAATTTAGTCTGTGTTAACTGAACAGCTGGATATGCCAATAAATAAATGATCAAAGCAATCACTAATGCTTTATCCATCTCCAGCCAAACCGTGACCTGATCTAATAGCAAAAATGCTGCACCACCAAGAATTGAACAAAAAAGCAATGCCAATAGCATAACAGATGCAACATACTCTTCCAACTTCCCAGGAAAATCCAACTTTGCTCTTCCGACGCTATACCATAAATTAAGAGAACAAATAACATTCAGTACAGTAAACCATGTTGTAAATGTTGAAGATGCACCATATTCTGCTGTAGTCATCAAACGCGTAAACAATGGTGTGGTTATAATAAGAATAGCTTTAACAGAAATAGAAGAAATAGTATACCATACTCCAGACTTCAATGCTTGCTTGCCCCTATTTTCTTTGGTTATTGTTTCTTCCATTTTAACACCTCCCAATGATTTCTTGATAATCACGCTTCTGCTCTATTAGTTAAACATTGATTCTAAAACTTTCCAAGACTCAGTTCGCTTCTGTTCCAGTTTTTCCCACACAGTAGCATAATCAATTGGACTATCTTTTTCAATATTTTCAGCATTTCCCTCTCGATTTTCAATTTTTAATGATTTTGACAGTGAAATCATTCTCGACTTTTCTCCTCTGTTATAGAAGAAAACATTTTTTTTGAAATACAAAGAAAACAGCAACCCATGATAAGAAGCCGAAAATATAGTATCTGCCTTTGCAAACAATGTAATCCATTCTTTCACATTCGTTGGTCTAATTGTTTTTGTTCCTCTTATCGGTGTGTAGAAATTAATAAAATATGCCGGAATACCTTTCTTTTTCGCATACTCGATACCATCCGATATATTTCTTTTATCTGGATTCACCGCATATATAAGAACATATTTCCCTTTAGGGGCATACCCATCTAACACAAATTTATTCCAAAAGCTTGGCTCCCATAATACCGTAGGATCACAAGTAACTGTAGGTTTCTCGCCCATTAATTCTTCAATCCATTCTGATGCCAACTCTTCTCGAACAGAAATCTTATCAAATCTCTGTAGGAGTGGTTTAATCATATCATTCTCTTCCGATGTCCATTTTGTACCTATTGAAGATGAAAACGAATATCTTTTCTTATCATCAGATGTAAAATCCAAAAAATAAGTCATATCTCTGCCAGTAATATTTGTTCCCCATACAATATCACTACCAACAATAAAACCCTCATATACCTTATTGGCATTTACAATAGAGGTTTTATCGTATTCTGGACTCATCGATGTGTTTTCTTTGAGAAATTGCATGATCGAATTATATTTTTTCTTCTGAGCATTACCCCATATGAAATATTTTACAATCTGCTTTACCGATATGGATTCTACCAAATCATTTGGTTTCTCTCTTCTAGTAATTGCATCGTTTCGATAGTCAATTAAATCGATATCTAATCCTAACTCGTGAAGTGCTTTATAAGTACTATATGTTTGTAAAAGAGATCCATAGTTTTGAGTGTTATGTATTGTTAACAGTCCTATTTTCACGTTTATTATCTCCTTAATTTTCTTCAATTAATTTATCTGTATTTGTAATAATCGACAATGTAATAAAAAGCAGAGCTTTCGTTGTCTGGACTTCCGTAAACATAATCATTAAGTAACCTATAAGAAAACATGAATAAAGTCTATTCAATTTTAGTGAAAAACACTTTTTGATTTTTTCTGCCACAACGCCAAACATAATCACAAAAAAAACAAATGAAACTATACCACCTTCATAAAGAGTATTTAAGATCTGATTGTGAGCAGATAACGTAGCTACACGATACTTAAATTCAACTAAAACGCCGCCTCCACCAGTTACACCATACCCAAATAAGGGTTGTTTCAAAAATGCTGCTATTGTGGATGCCCAGATGGTTGTTCTGTTATCAAAGCTTAAATCTTTATGCATCACATCTTCTAAAAGATATGAAAAGAACGGCAGCTTGTACTGAATGTTATAGACAACGATAAGGATAAAACCAATCGCATAAATGAGATAAATCGCATACATATTTAATTTAATATTTTTTCGCCTTACCAAGAACATCAGCGCATAAATAATAACAATTGCAAGCAAGCCTGTCGCAATTTTTTCTATAAAAAGGGTAAGTAGCCCTACAGCAAAGGACATTCTTGTAAATGAAGATAGTTTTTTTTCCTGCAGATAATCTACGATATGTGATAAAAGCAATTCCGTGAGAATAAATGGTGTAAATGCAATTCTCAAGCCTAAAAAATAATAATAGTTATCACTTGACTCGTTATATCCATACACTCCTAATCCTTGTGAAAATAAAATAAGTGTTATCAAGTTAATTAGCAAAAAAAAGAATAACACATTCCTAATTACAACAACTGCTTCAATTTTCTTCCTTTTTAACGCTACTTCGACAAACAGAGTTGCCGTCAACGCCTGAACAAAATAAACAATATAGCTTTTATATTCACTAGAACCAAGGTATGTTGAAATTCCCAATGATACATAAAAAGCAATCATTGCATAGGAATAAGCGTTAAATGATTTATTTTTTATCTCTTCAAGAATCAAAAACACAACTGCTATAGCTTCAATACCATTTATTGCCATACTTGCTGTATGATTTGTCTTGATATACGCAGACGATCCTGCAATCAAAGCAATAGTAATTATATACATGAATAAAGTACTTTTTCGAACTTTCATTTTCTATAAATCACCTTTCTGCAAAAGTCTCCAATACGGTTACGGAAACTACAGTCTCTTTTGCTGGTTTTAATTTATTGATATGTTTGATTGAGTTACCCTGTTCTAAGAACCCTAAAGGATAAATGCAGAAATATCTATATCGACACTCGACACCTTCTAAAAATCAATCTGCTTTCCACCCGATTATTTTGAATAGTATTAAACTCTATCAACCTCTTATCTTTCTAATTCTTACTATGTTTGTGTTAGTTTGTCGAAGCGATCAATTTATACAAATCACAAGAATTGTTGAATTTCTGTACATTCACTCTATGTATTTTTAAGATTTTGAATTTTTTAAGATTCTGTGTTTTCAACACGCGAATGTTCTCTAATTCTGAATCTTCAAATAAAAGTTCTCAACCATATGCGCAGTATCTTCAATATCATACCCTTCTTGTTTTAAGAGTTTCAAAGAATCCACTCTTTCCTTCCCTTTACATTCCATAATGTTCTTTGCCCAAATAGCGGCGTCCATATTTAATGACAAGAATTTTGATGTTGACGTAATATCAACTTCTCTCGTAATAGTATCCGCAAATACGCATGGCAAACCACTTGCCTGTGCCTCTATTCCTGTAACAGGTAACCCTTCATGAAGTGAAGGCATCACAAACACATCCATTGCCATATACATTTTTTCCATTTCTGAAGATGCCCCATAAAAAATTATGCGATCAGAAATTCCTAGACAGTTTGCCTCAGATTTAATGTCATCCAACAATTCTCCAACTCCAAACAAAATTAAAACAGCAGCAGCATCAATATCATAAATGTATTTAAAGATTTTCAAGAGAAATGTATGGTTTTTTTGTGTGGAGAATCTTCCAGCATGACCTATGACAAAATTATTTTCCACACCAAGAGATTTTCTTATTTTCTCCCGGATTTCACTTTGAAATTTAAATTTTGACAATTCAATACCATTTTTTAAGACACAATATTTTTTTTCTTTAATCACTTTTGATGGCAATAAAAATTTAGCAGCCTTCTCTGAACACCCCCAATATGAATTGCAGACAAATGGAATAAGAGGTTTTAGGCCCAAACACAAAAAACGAGCAAACCAATTAGAGCGATCTTCGAATCCTGCATTATGACTATGAATTGTTACATATTTTACTCCGCCAGCCCTTGCAGCCAATATATTAAATACCGCCATAGGTGTATCCGCATTATAATGTAGCACCTTAATCTTATTTTCTTTGCATACTTTTTTTATACGTAAAAGTCTAAAAATAAACCGTTTAGGCTGCCATTTTACAGCATCTGCACTAGCAACTAGTTTCTTGCTCCCCATCGCATATACTTCATCTTCACGAGGTTCTTTAATATCATGAAATACCAAATAATCAAAATTTAATTGTTCTCGATTAATTCGTTTTTGAATATTAATCATCATTGAAGTCACTCCACCAACCCTGAGTGGAGCAACAACAAGAACTCTCTTTTGCTTTTCATCGCTCATTATTGTTATTCTGCCTTTCCTTTATTGGACTCTACGTATTCCAGCAGCATCGTATATTTACAAATGGAATTATTTCTCAAACATAGATACAACTTCGCGCCCATATTTGAGAATCACCTTCTCGCATCTATGATAGTCATTCTAATAACGACTTCAAACTTATCTTTTTATTGAGGATATTTATCTTATATTCAGAACCTCTTCATAAATAGCACTCATTTGTCCATGTGAAACAGTAGCACTAAATTCTTCTGCCTTTTCAATACATTTGCTTTCCATTTTCTTACGCTGCCCACGACTTGATGCCAGTTCTATTTTTTTTGCAAACATATCTGCGTCATAGGGATCACTTAGATATCCCGTTTCTCCATCAACGATAAAATCCTTTACACCTTTCACGTTCGATCCAACAACAGGAATACCTGACGCTAACGCTTCAACACCAGCAAAGCAAAGTCCCTCTCTTAATGACGGTAGCACAAATACATCAGCACATTTTAAGATTTCCGGAACGTCACTTCTGAAACCTAGGAATTTCAAATTCACATGTAATTGCTCCGCTATTTCGAGAAGTTCGTTATAAATAGCACTATCGTTCATAACCTTTCCACAAATCACAAACACATAACTATTATCCAACTTAGATAACGCCTTAACTATAACTTTTTGATTCTTTCTTTTCGAAATTTCCCCAACAGTCAGCACCATCTTTTGTTCAGCAGTAATGCCAAGACTCTCCCGATATTCGTTTCTATTTATATTAACATGACGAAATTTTTCAGTATTAACACCTACTCCATTTATGTACACAGTATTCCTAGGGCTCAGTTTTTTCATCATATTAAAATCATCATGATTAATAGTAATAACCTTATCGCATAGTTTAGCGCATAACCATTCTGTAGTTCCATAGAATAGTTTACTTTTCCAACCGCTATCCTTAGAAAACGCCAATCCATGTGTTGTATAGATAATTTTCCCACCGTTTTTTCGATATTTTACTCCGAGGAGTCTTACGATTGCACCAACGATAGGAGAATGACAATGAATCAAATCAAAGTCTATATTATTTACTATATCCAGATATTGCCGAGCTGCAGATAATGTTTCTCGACTCAATGGACGATTAGGTGGAAAATCCACTTGATGGAAAATAATATTATATTTTGGAAATAGTTCCTCCGCCTTAAAGGTTACCATTGCCTTATGATTTGCAGCGCAGTGAACTTCATATCCCAGTTCCTGCAACATTTTTGCATCTGATAGCAAAAAACCTTTTATAAAGCCACTTGTCGAGGCTACAATTAACACTTTTTTCATATTTCTTCCTTTTGTATAGTTCTAATTGGATCATATAACCATCATCTATTACAGCTAATAGTCTGATACTAAATTCATCCAAGCACAACGCTACCTTTTATTATCTATCTTGATTGACTAACTAAAACTTCCCACACCTAAACAGGGCTTCGCACCTTGAAAATTCAATATTTCAGCTAACAAAATAGTGCTTTATGCTATTGCAACCTCTGGATGAAGTGCATTACGCAGATATTCCGGCAATCTTGCCTCAAAATCAACAGTAAAAGCAGTCAGTTGTTTATCGCTGAGCTTTAAGATTTCCTGAAGGCTTGCCATTAAGGCATCCATCAAGATGCAAAGTGACCTGCGGAAAGTAATGTCTGCCATTTCATCAATGAGAAAGAAGAATAACTCACCAAGAGTTCTCTGATCTTCGTTTTGGCGCTGTTCCATTGCAAGCAACATATATCTAGTAAATACAATGGCCACATGGGCTGTCAGCGCATCATAAGATAAGCTATGGCATTCTCCAATCAGGTTCAGCATGGATTTGCAGGTCTTGAAGAAAACCTCAATCTGCCAACGTTTTCCATAAACACGGATGATTTCTTCCTCAGAAAGAGTCGTATCCGTACAGATAAAAGCAAGCCAGTCCTTGCGGTTCGATTTGTTCCTTACGCATACGATTTTCGCCGGAATTGGAGTTTCTTTTCCTACCATAACATCAACAGACAGCAGATATTTTGATCTGCCATGGCGCTTTTTGTTCTTGGAATAGATTTCTTTGATACTCAGCTGTTTACCACCGTATGAGTATTTAATCCGGCTGCTCTTCTTGATCATAGCAATCACATCCATGCCTTTTGAATGGATGGCTGTGATCTGCACCGGGTTTGAAAACCAGGAATCAA
>OJNH01003004.1_pt1 | contig 11160 bp, 5 predicted proteins | sample 1597361 | NCBI WGS metagenome assembly OJNH01 (sample SAMEA2452136, study PRJEB22498) | human gut metagenome | biome: human feces; feature: human gut; material: feces | place: Australia | collected 2012
GATAAGATTGCTAAAACAAACAAAGATATTTATGCATACATATATATTCCCGGTACAAAAATTGAATTGCCGGTTGCGCAATCTGATGATTCTAAAGATGATTCCTTTTATCTTACACATAATGAAAAAGGAAATTATGAATTTTCAGGTTGTATATATAGTGAAAAAATAAACTCAACTGATTTCACTGACCCCGTAACTGTATTTTATGGTCACAATATGTTAAACGGCACAATGTTTGCACACTTACATTATTTCGAGAAAAAAGACTTCTTTGATAAACATGAATATTTTTATGTTTATACACCTAGTCACAAATTAACATACAGAGTTTACTCAGCTTATGTTTATGATGATACTCATATTTTAAAAGCATTTGATTTTTCGGATATTCAGGTGCGAATGGACTATTTCAAGACAACTCTTAATCCAAGCGTTTCTAATGCAAATGTTAGAAAAGATGTAGCTTTAACTCAGGACAGTAAAATATTAACACTTAGCACATGTACTTCAGGAAAAAATAATACACGATATATTGTAAATGGACTATTTATTAAAGATGAAGTTACAGACTAGATATAGTTATATAAAACTAATTGTGCATGCATTGAAGCGCAATATGAATGACATTATAACTCTAAATCAAATCTTACAAATAGACCCAGACTCCCACCATGATTGACAAAGATTATTCTTAACAAAGAACAACAAATAAAAATGAACCTATATATTTTCAATATTTGACAAAATTACATTCTGCCAAACACTATCTTAAATATACAGGTTCATTTTTATATTCTATAATTTATATTTTATTATTTATTTTAGATTTTAATTGACGTATATATAATTTTATGCTAACCGGAAATATATGTCTATTCTACACATTTATATAATTTATGCTTCTTCCATGCGTCTATATATTGGGGGTTATTACACACATCTATTTTGTTCTATAAACTACCGCGCTACATGCAGGAATGGTAACTGCTATATCACCATTTTCTACCATTACCGGAATTCGACCCACATTATACAATTCCTCAGATGTTTCCATTAATCGTTCCATTACGTTTCCATTTGGAATGTTTAACTGCCAAACAGGAATTTTTACATTGATTTCATGGTCTGATGTATTGATAGCTGTTACTGTGCCATTTAATGCATCAAATCGTCCATAACTTAAATAATTGTTGCCCCAGTCTAATTGCTTGTAAGAACCTTTCTTCAATTCATCGCAATGATTGTGTATAAAAATCATATCTCTGTAAAATTCGATTAATTCAAAATCTTCTTTTCCCCAAGGATATGTTCTTCGGTTGTCCGGATCTGTCCATCCACACACGCCGGCTTCATCCCCATAATACAATGTTGGTGCTCCCGGCAGAGTCATCTGCATTACGACTCCCTGTTTAAATATGGCTTTCTTTACATTTTCATTTGCCGCTTCTGCTCCTGCAGTTGCAATTCTTCCAGCCATACCGTTTGTTCTTGTCATAAATCTTGAATGATCATGATTTGACAATTCATTCATTGCCACTAATAACGACTGATTCTGGAATTGCGCCATATGATATTTCATTGCATCATTAAAGCTGTGGGCATTTCCCTTAAGTTCCGGCTTTACATTGTCAGAATGTTTATCAACACCTGTTAAAAACCAGCTTACAGGATCCATGAACGCATCATAATTCATTACCGTATCCCATTGGTCGCCCTTTAGCCATTCTCCCGCTTCGCCATAATGTTCTGCTAAAATAATTGCATCCTTATTTGCTTCCTTAACTGCCTTTCGGAATTTACGCCAGAATTCATGATTAAATTCACCGCTATGTCCCAAATCAGCTGCAACATCTAATCTCCATCCATCAACATTATAAGGTGGTGAAACCCATTTGCGTGCGATCCGCATAATATATTCGTACAACTTTGGGGATTCCTCATAATTGAGCTTTGGCAGTGTATCGTGTCCCCACCAGCCGTCATAATTAACATTGTACGGCCACGTATCCTCGCGGAACTTAAAGAATGTGCGGTATGGGCTGTCTTTTGATACGAACGCACCTTTTTCGTAACCAGGCGCATCTTCGTAAATACATTCACGGTCGAGCCATTTATTAAAGGATCCACAATGGTTAAATACGCCATCGAGTATGACCTTCATTCCGCGGCGATGTACTTCCTCTACAAATTCAATAAAAAGCTGATTACTTGCTTCCAGATTTTCTTTATCCGTCACTCGGCAAATATAGCGTGTAGCATCTTTATTCGGATGCTCCGGATCGTGAATGATCAGATTGCCATTTTCGTCACGCTGTAGATTTTCGCCGTCATTTTTGACAATACGTCCAAAATGCGGGTCGATATAATCATAGTCCTGAATATCATATTTGTGGTTTGATGGAGAGACAAAGATCGGATTGAGGTAGATCGCCTCAACACCAAGATCCTGCAAATAATCTAATTTCTTCATAACGCCGGCGATATCACCACCGTAAAATTCACGCACATCCATCTCACGAGGATATTTCATCCAATCAGTATTTTTGTGCGTTCCCTCTCCGATGTAAAAATATTCGTCCGTCTCCACGTCGTTACTGCGATCTCCATTGTAAAAACGATCGACAAATATCTGATAAATAATGGCGCCTTTCGCCCAATCAGGGGTCTGAAACGATGGTGTAATGGAAAAGTTATAATAATTTTCTACGCTGCTGCACACACCAACGCTGTTGAAATAACATACCATATGTCCACTATGTACTTCGAAGTAGTATTCTACTCTGCTGTCTCCAAGTTTTACCGTATATTCGTAATAGTCAAACATTTTGTCGTTGGCTACTTTCTGCATCGTGTAGCGCTGCTCGTCAAATACTAAAATGACCTCGTCAACGTTTTCCCGCCCTGTCCGAAAACGGAGATGTACCTCTTCGAAGCAATCCGGCTCAGACGGATTACGGTAAGACGCAGTTCCATCGCTGAATAATGCCTGTGGGTTAAAGATCACCGTCAGGTTATCCATGTATAGCTGCGTTTTCTGCGCCTTAGACATTTTATAAAATGGAATATTGATATCCATAAATGCTCCCCTTTTCTATTACATCAATTTACACACTTCACTCTATTTTATCAGAATATGCCGCTTTTGCCAATGATAAAAGTGTCTCGCGGTCATTTTGCTCCGGCTGGTCAAGCACCTGTTCCAGCAAATACTGTAGCAGCTCTCCGATCTGCGGGCCCGGTTTAACCCCCAATTCCGTCATGATATCACGCCCCGTGACGGCAAGCTCTTTGATGGTAAGCGCCGGATGGAACTGTTCCATCTCCATAAATAGTCGATATACCGCTGTCACCCGTTGCAGTTTTTCTCCCGCTTTGTCTGGATTTTGCGCCAAAATATCCGCATACTGTACTAACGTTACAAGTGGCATGAATTCTCTGCCAATCCGTGCAGCCACACGTCGGATCTGCCGTTTTTGCGGCTGCACACGCTCATCATGATGCTTGATCAGCGTCTTGACCCGATTCACCGTATCATTATCAAACGTCAGTCTACGCAAGATCTGTCCTGCCAACTTCGCTCCACTGTCCGGATGTCCATGGAAATGTCGTATTCCCTGCTCATCTTCCGTGGCGCAGTCCGGCTTGGCTACATCATGCAGAAGCATTGTGAGACAAAGCACCTGATGTGTCTTTTTGTCACACGCCGGAACGATCTCACGAATCACCTGTTCCATGTCATTCCAAGTGCCGTCGTCAATCTGATCATCTATGATCCCTAAGCGTTCCTGCAATGAATCAAGCCCTACTCTGTCTGTCGTTTCAGTCAGACTTTCCAGCGCTTCAGCGTTTTTCTGACGTAAAAAACAATTCATGATCTCTACACTAACTATACTATGCTCACCCACGGTATAAATATGGTGCGGATTTTTCTGTTCAAAGGTCATCATGCGGTCTAATTCCGGCAAAAAATATGCTGTCATTCCTGTATCAACTGCTTCCCGAAGCTGTCCGGAGTCTTTTGAGATCAATAACTTCGTCATTTCCACACGAATACGCTCTGCGCTGATATTTTGCAAATACTCTGCCCGCTCTACGATCGCCTGTCTTGTTTTTTCCTCGATCGCAAACTGAAGCTGTCCCGAAAATCGTACAGCACGCAGCATACGCAGTGCATCCTCATCAAAACGCTTATCGGGATCTCCTACACAGCGAATGATTCTTCGTTTTAGGTCGCTGGTACCATCAAACGCATCGACCAGTCCGGTCTTCGGATTGTATGCCATCGCATTGATCGTAAAATCCCGCCGCTCCAGATCGTCCACAAGATTACCGGTAAAAGAAACCTGCTTTGGATGTCTATTATCTTCATATTCTCCATCAATACGATATGTGGTCACTTCATATCCTACATGATCAAGCATTACGGTTACCGTTCCATGCTGAATTCCCGTATCAATCGTATGAGAAAACAATGATTTAACAATTTCCGGACGTGCGGAAGTTGTAATATCCCAATCTTTTGGTTCCCGTCCTAAAAGAGTATCCCTGACACAGCCACCCACAGCATATGCATCATACCCTTCCTTTTGCAGACGGTGAATTATTCGATTAACATGTTCCGGTAACTTCATTCTCATATAAATTTATAGTGTCCTTTTTCTCCCATTTTAACCGTGTATAGCAGATCATCCGCTTTACGGATCAATTCATTAATTTCATCCTCATTATGTACATTTGCAGCACTTGCAATACCAATGGAACATGTGATCAGCCGACCTGCATCTACAGTGATCTCATGCCCTAAATACTCTTCAATCTGCTTTTTAAATCCAGCATTCGCATCAATTCGCGCATAGATGTCCTTCGCTATTTTTTCAAGCGTATCCTTGTCCTTCGTCTCAAGTATGATAATAAACTCATCTCCGCCGAACCGACTGACAAATCCTTTTCCCTGACTGACCTGTTTGAAAATGAGTGCCATCTCTTTGAGAATCAGATCTCCCACATCATGTCCGTATGTGTCATTGTAATGTTTGAAATTGTCCAGATCGATGAACATCAGCCCTATGTCACGCCCGGCAGATTTTCCTTTTAACTGTTCTTCTATCTTGCCAAGCTGCTGATACATTCCTGCACGGTTATAAATTCCAGTCAATATATCAGTAACTGCAGCCGCCTGAAGTTTACGATTCATCTCATATGCCTTCTCATATGCCTCGATTCGATTGATGGAATATTCCATCTCGCGAAAAAGCAGCTGATAAATATTCAGGTCATCTTCATTGAGCATATAACGTTCAATAGAACCATGCCAGTTATCTTTCATTCGCACATATGCGATCAAAAGGCTCGTAAGTGTTCCGTTTTTCATAAATGGCACTGCCACAAATGAACAGACATCATCCACACCAAAGTAAGAAATCATATCCTGATGCTCAAAAAATCCTTCACCTATCTTGGATACAACAAATCCCTGCGGATATTCCTTGATGGCATGATTGATGCCGCGTAATACTTCATCGGACATATTGCGTCCGGTATCATTGTATAACACATTTGGTTTACGATCCTGATAACAGATGTACAAAGCGCAATCAAGATTAAAATGATTGATAAAGCAACTGATTGCATTCTGCACCATTACCGGAACTTGCTGGTTTGTGACATCAATCAGTTTCTGCCACGTAGAAAGAAACTCCATCTGCCGCTTGGTGCTCTGGAAATCTTTTGCCAATCCTTCCTGCTTAATCAACGCTTCAATGCTTGTCTCTGAAACTCTGCAGGAACTGCTGTCATTTTCCGGCTCAATCTCCTGTAACATGTCCATTTGCACAGAACTTTCCATCTCCGAACACATCTCTTCATGCTGGCGCAGCAATTCTTCTTCCCTCTCATACAGCTGCGTACGTCCAGTCTGTCGGAACAGATTCATTCTTGCCTGTCGGAAAATACGGTAACTGAAAAATTCATTTCCCTCTGCCTGCGCAAGAAAATGTTCTGCCTTCTCAAAATTATCATATGCCCCTTCAAAATTACCATCATACTGATTCAGAAGTGCCTGCGCAAATGTATAAAGAAACATATCATCATCGCACTGGGCATAATCATGAATGATTTCTTCATTTTTATTTTTCTTTTCTTTTTCTACAATATAATTTAAAAACTGACGGCAGCTTAACAGATACCGTTCACAGGTAAAACGATCCTTCCGTGAAATACCTGCTAATGCCAGCAATGCATACAGTTTTGATAGATTGCATACCCGCAGACTGTTCAGATGTAACTTTTCAATTACTTTCATGGAAATCAACAGGTCATGCTCCGCATCTGCATAACGCTCCTGCATAATATAGTTCAAGGCACGATTGTAATATACTTCTGCAATATCTTCCGGCAGCCGCAACTCGTAAAAGATTTCAATTGCACGGTTATAATACTGTTGTGCCATCTCATTTTTTCCCATAGCACTAAGATTATAGCCAATTCCGGACATCAGTCTACCAGTATAAAAACTTCCCCTGGATTTCATAAACTCATAAGTGCGCACAGAATACAATAATGCAATCTCATTCATTCCATTTGTGGCTGCGATCATGATATTTTTCTGGTAAGCATCATATACCAGCTGCTCATTTCCGATTTTCTTTGCCAAAGCTACTCCCTTGCTGAAGTAAAACAACGCAGCTTCCGAACGATATGCCTTTGCTACAACCTTCGGATGATTGTCATATGCATATATGTAAATATGTGCCAGATGATTTCTGTATCCATACTGCATCAGCTTTTCGATGAGTTCTGCCTCAATCGGAATATCCTGCACACAGAAAAAAATATTATACCAGCCTGACATTCTGGTCATGACTTTTAAAAGTTCTGCCCGAAATACCTGCTTTGCATTTCCGCTTTCCATAGCATGCCCATATGCAAGATTTGCATACTTCTCCGCTTTTTCCAGTTTTCCCTGATACATATAGCAGGTTGCACGAAGGAAATCACACTGGGAACGATACATAGATTCATTTTCTTCCGGACTCATGTGTGTCGCTTCTGAAACAAGCTCAAGTGCTTTCGATAACTCTCCCAGCAAAATAGAGGTTCTGGCATACAAAAGATAGAAGGCACGTTTGCATGAAATTTCCATCTTTGCATCTTCAAATTTAATCTTATGTTCTACCCCTTGAAAATAACGTTTTGCCTGATCATAATCGAGAAATTCTACAATGTTTGCAACTTTTCGAATACTTTTTTCATAATTCTCATCTACATATACATTGTCTGTATAGCCTTCAACTAAAGGAAGTTCTTCTTTCAGTTCCGTCCTGCGGCGGTTGGAAGATCCGATATGATACAGCTGACTGTGATCTTCAAGACTCTCAACGATACCATCCCAAACTTCCGCAATAGACTCCCATCGTCCGACAGAATCGTTTACTCCAAGCACAAGACCAATATTCGGATCGGGATTCGTAATAAGTGCATAAACCAGTTCAAATGCACTCCGGCTGGCCATCTGAAAACGATTAATTACAAGAACAATCGGATGTGTTTTTGCCAAAGCTTTCAGCATCGCTGCGATAGCCTCTGTCATACGACCCTGCTCATATTCTACTTCGTTGAGCAGAACTCCCTCCTCCCTCTCACAGATTCCATTTTCATAATAACTGCGAAACACTTCTCTATGTAGTTCATATACACCACATTCTGTTAGAAATGTGTCAAAATCGCCATCTCGATACTTCCGGAACATATCGCAGATGGTGTCCAAAAACGGTTCATAAGCCCCCGTTAATTCACGGTATCCAAACTCATGCCAAGTAAAAAAAACGCTATCATCGTTTTCCTGATAACGCTTTATCATCTCTAAATTTTCAATTGAAAAATCATTATTATAGCTTGCCATAACAATGTTTCTCTCTGTTTTTCCCACACGGTTGTATACCTGTTCAATTACACCGTTATAGTACTTATCAATCATGGATTACTCCCCCTGCAATCCTTTTTTGTGTCTGACAAATAACTTAAACACTAAAATATATAGTATGACAAACCCCTGTTTTTGTCAAGATTCACGCACTTTTCACCGTCTCCAAAAGCATACGGATTTTCTCATTTTCCGGCATAATTTTGTAGTCCATTTTTCTGCCCGTTATCGGATGCGTAAAGGTGATCCGGTAAGAACACAATCCCAGTTGCTCTGCCGGGCAATTTCCGTATTTCGCATCTCCCACAATCGGAATTCCCGCATATGCCAGCTGCACACGAATCTGGTGATGTCTGCCTGTATGAAGTGTAATATCCAGCAGCACCTTTTGTCCTTTCTGCGCAACAACCTCATAATTCAAAAGTGCATGCTTGGTATTTTTAGTCTTCTGCGAGGTAATTGAAGAGATATTTTTCTTCGCATCAAAAACAATTTCATTTTCCAAAACTCCCTTTTCGGTCAACCCGATTTCTTCCATGGAATGTTTGCCCTCCGGAAGTTGCACCAGCGCATAATAGTGTTTGCCCACAAAGCGATTCTTTATCTGTGCCGTTAGTTTTGCAGCCGCCTGAGGCGTTTTGGCATATACCATCACGCCCTCAACCGGCTGGTCTAACCGGTGAACAATTCCAATATAGGGTGGCTGTGTGCTGCCTTCCACACGTTTTTTTCCCACAATATAATTTTTTAAAATACTTTCCATATCTTTCTGTCCGAGACGTTTCGTCTGTGTTGCAACGCCCGCCGGTTTGTGACAGACAAGAATGGCTTCATCCTCGTATATGATTTCCGGTTGTGTCATATCTTCTCTAATTTTCCTTATATCCTGGTATAATGATTTCCTTTGCATGCTCTACCTGCTCCTTTGTTGGAGGTTCCACCTCTTCCAGTGCATATGGAATACCAAGTTCCTTCCACTTAAATACGCCAAGTGTATGGTATGGTAAAATTTCCACACGATCTACTGTTTTTAACGTATCAATAAATGCACGGAGCCTGTGTAACTGCCCGTCATCATCGGTAATGCCCGGAACAAGCACATGACGAATCCACATTGCCTTGCCATGATCCGACAAGCAGGTTGCCATATCCAAAATATTTTTATTTGTCTGACCTGTCAGTTTTTTATGCTCGTCCTCATCAATTTCCTTTATGTCGAGCATAAACAGATCCGTCACTTCCATCAGCTTTTCAAACTTGGAATAGAACGGTTCCTCACGGGTGAACGGGTTGCCCGATGTATCCAGACAGGTATTGACTCCCTTTTCTTTGGCAAGCGTAAACAATTCCGTAACAAAATCAATCTGTAACAGAGCTTCCCCGCCGCTTACGGTAATGCCACCCTTTTTGCCCCAGTATCTTTTATACCGCAACGCCTGTTGTAAAATTTCCTCTGCGCTTTTCATTTCCCCCTCGGTCTTTGCCCAGGTATCCGGATTATGGCAGTATTTGCATCGCATATTGCAGCCCTTCAAAAATATCAGATAGCGTACACCCGGACCGTCTGCAGAACCGAATGTCTCGATTGAATGTATATTTCCTAGCATTATTTTACCTCGTTTTTTAGCCAAACCAATAAAAGTAACGAATTAATATTTAATTAGTATATGCAAATTATATCATAAAAACAGGGCTAATACACAAATATTCATTCATGTATTAACCCTGATTTCTTATTCATTCCAACGGATATGATCTACGAATTACTCTGTTACTTCGCAACTCTCGTGACCCTTTAGATCATATTACATATGATCGTGGCAGGTACGTGCGATTACATCCATCTGCTGTTCCTTAGTAAGATCGATGAACTTAACAGCGTAACCAGATACACGGATTGTGAAGTTTGCGTACTCTTCTTTCTCCGGATGCTCCATAGCGTCGATAAGCTTCTCCTTACCAAATACATTGACATTGAGGTGATGCGCACCCTGATCAAAGTATCCATCCATAACGTTTACAAGGTTATCGATACGCTCACCCTCTTCATTTCCAAGTGCACCAGGGTTGATGGTCTGGGTGTTGGAAATTCCGTCAAGTGCCCACTCATATGGGATCTTTGTCAGAGAGTTCAGGGAAGCAAGAAGTCCGCTCTTCTCTGCGCCGTAGCTTGGGTTAGCTCCCGGTGAAAGTGGCTCGCCTGCCTTACGTCCGTCTGGCATTGCTCCTGTAGCCTTACCGTATACAACGTTAGATGTAATTGTAAGGATAGAAGTTGTAGGCTCAGAATCACGGTATGTGTGATGTTTCTTTAACTTATCCATGAATGTCTGTAACAGCCATACTCCGATATCGTCGGCACGGTCATCATCGTTGCCGTACTTGGGGAAGTCGCCCTCGATCTCAAAGCCGGTGGCAAGGCCGCTCTCGTCACGCACCACCTTGACCTTGGCGTACTTGATGGCGCTCAGGGAGTCGATGACGTGGGAGAAGCCTGCAATGCCGGTGGCAAAGGTGCGGCGCACATCGGTATCGATCAGGGCCATTTCCGCCGCCTCATAGTAGTACTTGTCGTGCATGTACTGGATCAGGTTCAGCACATTGACGTACAGGCCTGCCAGCCAATCCATCATAACGTCATACCTGGCAATAACTTCGTCATAATCCAGGTACTCTGCAGTGATGGGGGCATAGTGAGGGCCAATCTGCTCATGCAGCTTTTCGTCCATACCGCCGTTGATGGCATACAGCAGGCACTTGCCCAGGTTGGCACGTGCGCCGAAGAACTGCATCTCCTTGCCGGTCTGGGTTGCGGAAACGCAGCAGCAGATGGAGTAGTCATCGCCCCAGACAGGCTTCATCACATCGTCGTTCTCGTACTGGACGGAGGAAGTCTTGATAGAGATCTTGGAGGCGTAATCCTTAAAGGTCTTGGGCAGAGCAGAGGAGTACAGAACGGTCAGGTTCGGCTCCGGTGCAGGGCCCATGTTTTCCAGGGTATGCAGGAAGCGGAAGTCGGTCTTGGTGACCATGGAGCGGCCATCCATGCCGATGCCGCCAACTTCCAGGGTAGCCCACACGGTGTCGCCGCTGAACAGCTGGTTGTAGCTGGGGATACGGGCAAACTTGACCATGCGGAACTTCATGGTCAGGTGGTCGATCAGTTCCTGGGCCTCGGTCTCGGTCAGGATGCCCTTATCCAGGTCGCGCTGGATGTAGATATCCAGGAAGGTGGA
>OJNH01003005.1_pt1 | contig 11157 bp, 8 predicted proteins | sample 1597361 | NCBI WGS metagenome assembly OJNH01 (sample SAMEA2452136, study PRJEB22498) | human gut metagenome | biome: human feces; feature: human gut; material: feces | place: Australia | collected 2012
TGCCGCTTGTTCTTCACGGTGGTACAGGTATCCCGGCAGACATGATCAAGAAAGCGATCAGCCTTGGCGTTTCCAAGATCAATGTAAATACAGAGTGCCAGCTTGCATTTGCCGATGCTACAAGAAAGTATGTTGAGGCAGGTAAGGACTTAGAGGGTAAGGGCTTTGACCCAAGAAAGCTCCTTGCTCCGGGTGCAGAGGCTATCAAGGCTACTGTTAAAGAGAAAATGGAACTCTTCGGTTCAGTCGGTAAGGCTTAATCGTATAGCTTAATATTTTCACAAATTTAAGGCTTCGTCTTTTGACGGAGCCTTTTTTGTGCGCAGACAATATTACACATAACCAATACTTTATCTATTGAAAATTTAACCAAAATGATGTATAATATAATATTAGTACGAAAGAATGTAGTACGCATTATTAATTAAAAAGGAAGTAATTTTATGGCTAAGAAAGAATTTAAATCAGAGTCAAAAAGACTTCTCGACCTGATGATTAATTCAATTTATACTCATAAGGAGATTTTCCTTAGAGAGCTTATTTCAAATGCAAGCGATGCTATTGATAAGCTTTGCTTTATTGCACTTACAGACGATAAGCTTAATATGAGCAGAGATGATTTTAAGATTTTTATAAAGCCCGACAAGGAAAACCGTACACTTACAATTACCGATAACGGTATCGGTATGGATAAAGACGACCTTGAAAACAACCTTGGCACAATCGCTTCTTCGGGTTCATACAAGTTTAAGCAGGAAATGAGCGAAAAGCAGGACGATATTGACATTATCGGTCAGTTCGGCGTCGGCTTTTACTCCGCTTTTATGGTAGCAAAGAAAATTACCGTTGTTACTAAGAAATATGGCTGTGACACAGCTTACAAGTGGGAATCTGACGGCGCAGACGGTTACGAAATCACCGAAACAGAGAGGGACGAAATCGGTACAACAATTGTACTTAAAATTAAGGACAATACAGAGGAAGAAAACTATGATGAGTTCCTTGAGCAGTACAGAATCCAGGGACTTATCAAGAAGTATTCCGACTATATCCGCTATCCGATTATGATGAATATGACTCACAGCAGAGTTAAGGAAGAAACCAAGGACAGCGAAAAACCGGAGTATGAGGATTATACAGAAACCGAAACTCTTAACAGTATGCTCCCAATCTGGCAAAGAGCAAAGAAAGATGTTAAGCAGGAAGAGTACGATAATTTTTATCGTGAAAAGTTTATGGCTATGGACAAGCCTTTGCGTACAATCGTAACTTCCGTAGAGGGTGTTGTTACATACAAGGCATTGCTTTTCATTCCGTCACAGGCACCTTACGATTACTATACAAAGGAATACAAAAAGGGACTTCAGCTTTATTCAAGCGGTGTTCTTATTATGGAAAACTGCGAGGAGCTTTTGCCTGAACATTTCAGATTTGTAAAGGGTATTGTTGACAGTGCAGACCTTTCTCTTAACATTTCAAGAGAGATGCTCCAGCATGACCGTCACCTTATCACTATTGCACAGAACATTGAGAAGAAGATTAAGAACGAGCTTACTTCAATGCTTGCAAATGACAGAGAAAATTATGAAAAGTTCTTCAATGCCTTTGGCAGACAGCTTAAGTACGGAGTATCTGCCGACTACGGTATGCACAAAGAAGAATTACAAGACTTACTTATGTATTACTCTTCTACAGAGAAAAAACTTGTAACTCTTTCGGAATATGTTGACAGAATGAAAGAGGATCAGAAGTTTATTTACTTTGCAGTCGGCGAGAACATTTCTTCAATTGACAATCTCCCGCAGACGGAACTTTTGCGTTCAAAGGGTTACGAAATCCTCTATTGTACAGAAGAAATTGATGAGTTCTCACTCCAGACTCTTATGCAGTACAAGGACAAGCGTTTCTGTTCGGCTACAAACGATGACCTCGGTATTGAGAATGATGAAAACAAAGAGGAAGAAAAGGACAGCAGTGCAATCCTTACTTTTGTAAAAGAAACACTCGGCGACAAGGTAAGCGAAGTTGTTGCGTCTAAAAAGTTGGTTTCTCACCCTGTTTGCCTTACCGCAAAGGGCGGCATTTCATTTGAAATGGAAAAATACTTCAATGCGGTTCAGCCTGACAGCGGTATGAAAGCACAGAGAGTGCTTGAACTTAATATGAATCACTCGGCTGTAAAGGCAATGGAAAGCGCAGTGCAGACGGATATTGAAAAAGCAAAGAAGTACGCAGAGCTTCTCTACGATCAGGCTCTCCTCATTGCAGGACTTCCGATTGAAAATCCCGGCGAATATGCAGATCTTGTTTGCAGTCTTATGGTGTAATTAAATAATTATCTTAAAGCGGTTGCATTAGTTGCATCCGCTTTTTTGTTGCAATTTTTGTGTGTGCGTGTTATTATAAAAACGGGTGATTTAATGAAAAAATCCGGAGTGTTTACATTCTTTTATAGGCTGTTGCTCACGCTTATGCTTATGGTCGGTATTAACGGCATTTTTCTTGCAGAGATGCTTGACAGGTGGTATTTGCCGCTTATCAGTGTTTTTGCGTTTGTTGCCGCAAATGTTTTTCCGTCTGTTGCAAAAGGCGGCTATCCGTCTTTTAAATTCAGAATGATTGCACACGGCAGTGAATTGCTCTTGCAATTTTTAATAACAACTCTGCTTTCAAGTGTGATTTATATTCAGTCGGCTTTTCAAATGTTACCTGACAATTGGGTAAAATGGGCGCTGTGCCTTGGAGGTGCTCTGCTTGCGGAGTTTATTTTGTTTTGGAACGGTATCATTTCCGTTTATTGCACATCGGTTCAACTTGGCATAAAGCATAGGTTTATCGGAATAATTTGCGGTTTTATTCCGATTGTAAATTTATTTTGTCTTGGCGTTATTATAAAAATAACTATGCAAGAGGTTAATTTTGAGATTGATAAAGCCGAACAAGACAGAAAAAGAATTAATGAGAAAATTTGCAAAACAAAATACCCTGTGTTGCTTGTGCACGGTGTGTTTTTTCGTGACAGCGCATATTTCAATTATTGGGGCAGAGTGCCGGCAGAGCTTATTGCAAACGGCGCAGAAATTTACTACGGTAATAACGAATCGGCCGCTTCTGTAGATGACAGCGCCAAAGAGATTGCCGAGAGAATTAAACAAATCGTTGCGGAAACAGGTTGTGAAAAGCTGAACATTATTGCTCATTCAAAGGGCGGGCTTGATTGCAGAAAGGCGATTGCCTGTTACGGCGTTGAAGATATGACAGCATCGCTCACCACAATAAACACTCCGCATCGTGGCTGCGGTTTTGCCGACTATCTTTTAACAAAAGTTTCGCCTAATGTTAAAAACAAAATTGCTTTTGCATACAATAACGCACTTTTAAAGTTTGGCGACAAAAATCCTGACTTCATCTCTGCCGTAACCGACCTTACGCAGGCAAATTGTACGAAACTTAACGCTGATGTATTTGACTCACCAAAGGTTTATTATCAGAGCTTTGGCTCAAAGCTGAACAGAGCATCGGGCGGAAAATTTCCGCTTAACTTTTCATACAATCTTGTAAAATATTTTGACGGCGAGAATGATGGCTTGGTTTCAGAAAACTCCTTTGCCTGGGGCGAAAAATATACATACATTACTACAAAAGGTAAAAGAGGTATTTCTCACGGAGATATGATTGACCTTAACCGTGAAAATATTAAGGACTTTGACATAAGAGAATTTTATGTGCAGATACTTGCAGACTTGAAAAAATCAGGTTATTGATAAGGAGGATAAAGATAAATGAAAAGAAAAGACTATATTTCATGGGACGAATACTTTATGGGTGTGGCTATTCTTGCCTCAAAGCGCAGTAAAGACCCGAACACTCAAGTAGGTGCGTGTATTGTAGACAATAACAATATCATTCTTTCCACGGGTTACAACGGCTTTCCTTTCGGCTGTTCCGATGACGATTATCCGTGGTGCAGAGATGGTGAAGACACAAAGTACAGCTATGTGGTACACGCCGAGCTTAATGCTATACTTAATGCAAGAGGCAAAAATCTTAAGGGCGCAAGGCTGTATGTTGACCTTTTTCCTTGCAACGAATGTGCAAAAGCCATTATTCAGTCGGGTATAGCAGAGGTCGTTTATCTTTATGATAAATATGCCGACAGCGCCGCAACTGTTGCGTCCAAAAGAATGTTGCAGTCGGCAGGGGTAGCGTGCCGTAAATTTACTTCCGACAAAAAGAGCCTTTCAATTGATTTTGAAAAGTAATATTGAGAAAAATATATAGCCTTTGACTTGTTTTCGGTCAAAGGCTATAAGATTATTTGAGATAGCATTAATAAATTATGGTTTAGCAAATTGATTTTCCAAGCAATTATAAAAGTTTGGTCAACCTTTTCAAAGGCTGTGGGTGTGGGCAAAGCCCACAAATACTTTTCGCTTATGCAATGATGTGACCTTTTTGTGTTAAAGTTGACAAATAAAAAGATTTATATTTTTGATGATTGTATATGTAACTGAATTGCACAATTTTGTATTGACAGTAAATTTCATATTTGCTATTATTTTTATTGTATATTGAGAAGTATATAAAATATTTTGTCATAATGACAAGGAGAGAAAATAAATGAAAAAATTTTTAGCATTAATTATTGCTGTGGTTTTAGCTGTAAGCGGTTTATCTGTGATTTCAATTACAGCAAATGCGGCAACTATTTTTATAAGCGGCAACTATGAATATACTGTAAATTCAGATGATACCGTAAATATTGCGGGATATAAGGGTATAGCAACCGATATTACAATTCCGTCACAAATTTTAAATAAAAATGTTGTAAAAATTTCTGATAATTCTTTTTACAACAATAGCACATTAACTTCTGTTAAAATACCAAATACAATAAAAGTTGTCGGTTCAATGGCATTTCACAATTGTACAAAACTTTCAAAAGTTACATTACCAAGCAATCTTACGGAAATTGGCTATAATGCATTTGAAGGAACAACAGCACTTACAACAATTACAATTCCAAAAACGGTTACAACAGCCGGTAATAATGTATTTGACGGTTCGGCACTTAAAACAGCCACTATAGAAAACGGTGCAACAGCAGTAGCAGACAATCTTTTCAGTAACGCTAAAAATTTAACTAAAGTAACAATTCCGAATACAGTAAAGAAAGTAGGCTCAATGTCATTTTATCATTGTGAAAAACTTTCGTCGGTAGCATTGCCAAATACTCTTACCGAAATCGGCTATAGCGCATTTAACGGAACAACAGCGCTCACAACAATTACAATACCGAAGACTGTAACCAAAGCAGGCATTGATGTGTTTGAAGATTCGGGACTAAAAACAGCCACTATAGAAAACGGTGCAACAGCAGTAGCAGACAATCTTTTCAGTAACGCTAAAAATTTAACTAAAGTAACAATTCCGAATACAGTAAAGAAAGTAGGCTCAATGTCATTTTATCATTGTGAAAAACTTTCGTCGGTAGCATTGCCAAATACTCTTACCGAAATCGGCTATAGCGCATTTAACGGAACAACAGCGCTCACAACAATTACAATACCGAAGACTGTAACCAAAGCAGGCATTGATGTGTTTGAAAATTCGGGACTAAAAACAGCCACTATAGAAAACGGTGCAACAGGAGTAGCAGACAATCTTTTCAGTAACGCTAAAAATTTAACTAAAGTAACTATACCGAATACAGTTAAAAAAATAGGTTCAATGTCCTTTTATGACTGTACAAAACTTTCATCGGTAACTTTGCCGAATACTCTTACATCAATCGAAACATCTGCATTTGAAAATTGCCAAGCTATGAAATCTATTACTATTCCAAAGAATGTTACATATTTTGGTACAACCGCAGTGGGCTATAGTGATGGCAGAGTTATTGACGGATTTATAATTTACGGCTATAAAAATACAAAGGCGCAGACATACGCAACCAAAAATAAAATTACATTCAAAGCATTGCAGGAGGAAACTGTACCTGTAGGTGATATAAATAATGACGGCAAAATAGATGTATCGGATGTTACATACTTACAGATGTATCTTTCGGGCAATTCATCATATGTAATTAAAAATACAAAGGCGGCAGACGCAAACGGCGACGGTAAAATTGATGTTGCCGATGTTACCAAGATTCAGACTATTATTGCTTCGTAATTAAAATTTAATATTAAAAGTACATTAAAGCTGTTCGGGCAAGAGTTACCGAACAGCTTTTTGCTTTTATAAATGATAAAATACGGGAATAAAAAGACAGTAATCGGGATAGAATATTTTTGAATAATCTTGACCGATTTATGGCTGAATTTGAATGACTTAAAAATGCAAAAGCAAAATCACTTGTTAAAACACACAAAATTATATGCGATTTTTGATATAAACTAACTGAATTTCAATTTTAATGAATTTTTTTGAAAGAATTTGCTTGACTTTAACAAAACAGGTGTTATAATGTAGTCAAGAGGTGAGGGAAATGCTTACTCAGGAAAGATACCAAACAATACTTCAAATATTAAGCGAGAAAAACACAGTCACGGTACAGGAGCTTACAAAGCTTTTGAATACATCGGAGTCAACCATAAGGCGTGACCTCACAACACTTGACGAGATGGGCAAGCTTAATAAAGTATTCGGAGGAGCAACCTCAATTCACCAGCTTTCGGGCGTATATGAGGCTGATGTGAAATCAAGAGAAGGTATAATGCTTGACGAAAAGAAAGCAATCGCAATCTATTGTGCAAAACTTATTAACGATACGGATTTTGTATATATAGACGCAGGCACAACCACTGATATTCTCACAGATTACATTACGAACAAAAACGCAACCTATGTTACAAACGGTATTACCCACGCAAAAAATCTTATAAGAAAGGGACTTACAACATACACAATCGGCGGCAGAATCAAACCTGCTACCGAGGCTATTATGGGCGCGGAAGGTTTAAGGTCGCTGAAAACCTTTAACTTTACAAAATCCTTTATGGGTACTAACGGAATTGAATTAAATGCAGGCTTTACCACTCCTGATATGGAAGAGGGCTTGATCAAAGAGGAAGTTATAAAAAGAAGTTATATGTCTTTTGTTCTTGCCGACAATACCAAATTCAGAAAGGTATTTCCGATTACCTTTGCAGAGCTTAAAGACTGCTGTATTATAACCGACAAACTCCCGTATAATGAGTTTTCGGAAAAAACAATAATCAAGGAGGTTATGAAGTGATTTACACAGTTACACTAAACCCGTCAATTGATTACATCGTTCGTCTTGATGAGCTTAAGACAGGCATTACAAACAGAACAACAAGTGAGGAATATTACATCGGCGGCAAGGGAATAAATGTTTCGTGCGTACTTGCCGAACTTGGTATCAAGAGCACAGCGCTTGGTTTTGTTGCAGGATTTACCGGAGAGGCTATTGAAAAAGGTCTTAAAAATCCCAAAATCACAGCAGATTTTATCACACTTAAAAGCGGAATTTCAAGAATAAACATCAAAATCAAGGCAGGCGAAGAAACCGAAATCAACTGTCAAGGACCGCACATAGATGAGGAAGAACTTTTGAATCTGTTTGATAAAATCGACAATATTCAGAGTGGTGATACACTTATCATTGCAGGAAATATTCCAAATACATTGCCTGACGATGTTTATGAAAGAATCATCGAAAAACTTGACGGAAAAGATGTAAGAATTGTAGTTGACGCAACTAAAAAGTTGCTTGTTAATTCACTAAAATACAAACCGTTTTTAATCAAACCGAACCGTCAGGAGCTTTCAGAAATTTTTGACACAACAGTAAAGACAGAAAGCGATGTTGTCAAATATGCGCAGGAATTGCAGAAAATGGGTGCAAAAAATGTTCTCGTTTCTCTGGGCGGCGACGGTGCATTACTTGTTGACGAATTTGGAAAAGTTCATAAAGAGGGCGTTATTAAAGGTCACAAGGTACTGAATACAGTAGGCTCGGGTGACTCGATGGTAGCAGGCTTTGTAGCCGGCTGCATTGACAAAAACGATTACGCCTATGCGTTAAAGCTCGGCAGTGCCTGCGGAAATGCAACAGCATTTTTAAACGGACTTGCCACAAAAGATAAAATTGATGAATTGCTCGCTCAATTCTGAGTGGGTAGAAATAAATAAACTAAAAAGGAGAAGAATTTATGCGTATTACTGATTTATTAAAACAAAGTGCCATAGAGCTTAATGTATCAGTGGCATCAAAACAGGCAGCAATCGACAAGCTCGTTTCATTGCACGACAAGAGTGGAAACCTTGTAAACGCAGCCGAGTATAAGAAAGGAATCCTCGCAAGAGAGGAAATGGGAACAACAGCAGTCGGTATGGAGGTTGCCATTCCGCACGCAAAGAGCACGGCAGTTAAAGCTCCTGCACTTGCTGCAATTACAGTTCCTAACGGTGTAGATTATGAGGCTCCGGACGGACAGCCTTGCAAACTTATTTTTATGATAGCGGCTACAACAGACGGCGATGTTCACCTTGAGGTTCTCGCAAGACTTATGCAGCTTTTAATGCATGAAGATTTTACAGCGAAACTTAAAGCCGCAAAAACTCCAAAAGAATTTATCTCGATTATTGACGCAAAAGAAACAGAGAAGTTCCCCGATGAACCAAAGGCAGAAGTTCCTGCAAAGAAGGGTTACAGAGTTCTTGCTATCACAGCTTGTCCAACAGGTATTGCTCATACTTATATGGCGGCTGAATCACTCCAGAAAGCCGGCGACAGCCTTAACATTCCGATTAAGGTTGAAACAAACGGTTCGGGCGGTGCAAAGAATGTGCTTACCGAAGAAGAAATTGCAAATTGTGACGGTATCATCATTGCCGCTGACATCACAATAAATCTTGCCCGTTTTGACGGCAAGCCCGTTTTACAGTGTGCCGTTTCAGACGGTATTCATAAGCCGGAAGAGCTTATCAACAAGATTGTAAACAAAGAAGTTCCCGTATATCATCACAAAGGCGGTTCTGCAGATGCTCCAAAGAAGAGAGGCGGCACTTACGGTCACCTTATGAACGGTGTATCACATATGCTCCCGTTCGTTGTAGCAGGCGGTATCTTCATTGCAATTGCATTCCTCATTGATATTGCATGCGGTGTTAACGCACAGGAGGTTGGCAGTGCATTCGGTACGGTAACTCCTGCAGCCGCATGGTTTAAGACACTCGGCGGTGTGGCATTTAACCTTATGGTTCCTATTCTTTCCGGCTTTATCGCAATGTCAATTGCAGACCGTCCCGGCCTTCTCGTTGGTCTTGTAGGCGGTTTCCTTGCAACATCAGGCGCAACCTTTGCAGATCCGGGTGCTGTTAACACAGTTCCGTCAGGCTTCCTCGGTGGATTGCTTGCAGGTTTCGCAGGCGGTTACTTAATGCTTGCTATTGAAAAAATGTGCGATAAGATGCCTAAGGCTCTTGAGGGTATCAAGCCCGTTCTCATCTATCCGCTTCTCGGACTCGGCGGTATTCTTGTTGTAATGTGCGCAGTCAACCCGTTCATGGGTATGATTAACTCAGGTATGTCAGACGGCCTTAACGCTATTGCCTCTAACCCTGCAATGATGGTTCCGCTCTGTGCGCTCCTCGCAGGTATGATGTCTATCGACATGGGCGGTCCTTTCAACAAGGCAGCTTATGCATTCGCAACACTTAACCTTGCAAACGCAGACGATCAGGCATACATCATTATGGCAGCAGTTATGATCGGCGGTATGGTTCCTCCAATCGCAATCGCTCTTTCAAACACATTCTTCAAGAATCGTTGGACAAACGAAGAAAGAAAGAATGCTCCCGTAAACTATGTAATGGGACTTTCATTCATCTCAGAAGGTGCAATTCCTTACGCAGCAGGTCATCCGCTTCAGGTTATCCCTTCATGTATCGTTGGTTCTGCAGTAGCAGGCGCACTTTCAGCTCTCTTTGGCTGTAAGCTTATGGCTCCTCACGGCGGTATCTTCGTATTCGCAACAATGCAGGGTACATGGTATTTCTACCTCCTTGCTCTTGCAATCGGTGCGGTAATCGGTATGTTTATGCTTGCACTTCTTAAAAAACCTCTTAACAAAGAGATTAAAAAAGTTAAATAAATTTCACAAAAAATCTTCCATTCTTTCTTAAAATATGATAAAATAAACTTAATTCAGACAGGGAGTAGCTCTCCCTGTCTGACACAAAACTATTATAAAGGGGTTTTATATTATGGTATCAAAAAAACTTACATTAAATAATGCATCAGGTTTTCATATGCGTCCCGCATCAGTATTTGCAACAGCAATGGCAAAGTTCCAGAGTGATGTTACAATTGATTTCAACTCAAACAAAATCAATGCAAAAAGTCTTTTAAATATTATTGCAGCTTGTATTAAGTGCGGCAGCGAGTTTGTAGTAGAATGTAACGGTCCTGACGAAGAAGAGGCTCTTGCAAAGGCAGTAGAGCTTATTGAAGGCGGACTTGGTGAATAAAACGGGAGCGTGTCTTTTGGCACGCTTTCTTTCTAAAATTTGAAAGCAGGTGAGATTATGTTACACGGAACACCCGCTTCCGAGGGTATCGGACTCGGAAGAGTAATGATTGTAGAAGAAGCAAAACTTGAATATAATAATGTAACTGTTACGGATACCGAGGCAGAGGTTGAGCGTTTCAGAAATGCGGTTAAAATATTTTGCGACAATACTGCGGCACAGGCAGATGCGCTGAAAGCGTCGGCAGGTAAAAAAGAGGCAGAAATTCTTGAGGGTCACATTCAGATGATGAAAGACCCGTATATGTGCGGCGAAATCGAAAAGTTGATTGATAACGGTCAGTGCGCCGAGGCTGCACTTGAGTATATGTGCGATATGTTCATCTCTATGTTTTCTGCCACAGATGACGAACTTACACAGCAGAGGGCGGCAGATGTAAAAGACTTAAAAACAAGTATGCTAAGCATTTTGCTCGGAGTAAAAGAAGTAAAACTTTCGGCAGCGCCAAAGGGCACGGTAGTTGTCGCAAAAGAACTTACTCCGTCCATGACAGCAGGCATCAATAAAGAAAATATTGTCGGAATTATTACCGAAACAGGCGGCAAAACGTCTCATTCGGCTATCCTTGCAAGGGCACTTGAAATTCCCGCCGTG
>OJNH01003006.1_pt1 | contig 11155 bp, 8 predicted proteins | sample 1597361 | NCBI WGS metagenome assembly OJNH01 (sample SAMEA2452136, study PRJEB22498) | human gut metagenome | biome: human feces; feature: human gut; material: feces | place: Australia | collected 2012
ATGGTGGCAAGTGAGGGCACATCAAAGCCAGTGAGCCACATATCCACCACAATAGCGATTTTGAGCGGTGAGTTGTTGTCCTTGAATTGGCGAGCCAACTCCTCTTTTCGTGCGCCCGACCCGATGATGTCGTTCCATTCCACGGGGTCTTGGTTGCCTTGGGTCATCACCACTCCGATAATGTCTTTCCACTGGGGGCGAAGCTCTACCAGCTTTTTGTAGATGTCTATGCCCGTGGCACGGTCTATCGCCACAATCATAGCCTTACCTGTAAGCAGGTCGGCGCGGTTGTTTTCGTAGTGGTCGATGATGTCCCGGCAAAGCGTGTCGATAGTCTGCGGAGCTGACAGCAGGGCATGAAGCCGTGCGTTTTCATCTTTGGAGCGTTTGATGTCTTGTTCTTCCGCTCCTTCTTCCGCCAGTTTGTCGTACTCGTCATCAAGCAAACGGAGTGTATTTTCGTCCAAATCCAATTTCACCAGACGGCTCTCGTAATAGACGGGCACGGTTGCACCGTCTTCAACAGCTTGGGTCATGTCATAGATGTCGATGTAGTTGCCGAAAACCTCCCTCGTGTCGTTGTCGTCTTGTTCGATAGGCGTACCTGTAAAACCGATGAACGCCGCATTGGGCAGAAGTTTACGCACGATAGCCGCAAAGCCGAGTTTTAGCTCACCCGTTTCCGTGTCAACCTTAGTTTTGGTGTTTGATTGTGTGCGGTGGGCTTCATCGCTAATCACAATCACATCGGAGCGGTTGGTGATAAGTTGTTCGCGGTCTTTGAACTTTTGGATATTGGCAAAGATGATGCCGTGGCTCTTGCGCTTTTCAAGTAGTTCGTAAAGGTGTTCGCCATCGGTAGCCTTGACGGGCTTTTGGCGCAGGTAGTCGCTGCAAGCGGCAAAGGTACTGTGCAGCTGGTCATTCAGGTCAAGGCGGTCGGTCAGCACAAGCAGGGTTGCACTCAACAAATTCTTCAGGAGTTGGTGAGCATAGAACACCATCGAAAGGCTTTTGCCCGAACCTTGCGTGTGCCAGAACACACCGATTTTGCCGTCATTGCGTTGCAGGGCTTTCTTAGTGCAGTCGAGGGCTTTCTTTACGGCAAAATATTGGTGGTAGCCAGCCAGTATGCGTGCCTTTTTATCCACACCCATAGTAAGGGTAAAGTCGGCGATAATATCTATAAACCGATGCTTGGCGAAGATGCCGTTGAAAAAAGTTTCAAAGTCGGCAAATGCCGTACTCTCATAACTTCCGTCCGTGGTTTTCCACTCCATATATCGGTCGAGTGGAGCGGTAATAGTGCCTACACGGGTGTCTGCCATATCGCTTATCACAAGCATTTGACAAGCGGTAAAGAGTTGCGGAACGATGCGCATATAGTTCTGCAACTGCTGGTGGGCTTCCTCTGAGTTGGTGATTTCGCGCGAGGGCGATTTCAGCTCGATAACAGAGACGGGCAGACCGTTAAGGAATACCACGATGTCAGCTCGTTTGGTGGATTTTCCATTAACTACCGTCCACTGGTTCACTACCATAAATCGGTTGTTGTCAATGTTGGCGGTGTCCATTATCTTGATATGGTCGCTGCGAAGCGTGCCTTGGGTGGTCTTGAACGTAACGTCCAACCCGTTTTGCAGCCAGTCGGTAAAAGTAACATTTGCGCTTACTAACGGCTAACTGAACAACTCGCGTATTTGGCGGATTGCTTCATCTACGGCAGCGGTTTTGTCAGCTCCGTTGATAGCCAACATTGCTTTGCGCAATACTCCCGGTATGGTAGCATCGGTAAGCTCTCGCCCGGTGTCGGCTTCAAGGTCAGGACCATAATGATATTCATAGCCCATCTCCTTGAACAAAGAGATTATCGATTGCTCGTATGAATCTTCTGTAAAATGGAATGTATTAAGCATAATAGGTTGGGATTAAATTATCATTTATACGGCGGTTCAGCTCGATTTTATTGTCGAGGGAAGAAAGAATAGAAACTATCCTATTTTGTACATCAACGTTAGGAATGTCAATTTCAAATTTACTGAGAGCATCTATCGTTAATGCTTTTTGAGTTGAACCAATAGCCTTTGCGTCTATTGCGTTTTTTGCCATAGGAGACAAAAACCAATAGTATAAGAATTTACTATTGAGTCCCTTAAAGTTACCAAACCATGTTAGGTTTCCATCCTTAAAATAAAAGGTTTCATCTTTAACGACATACGGAACGCCTAATGTTCCAACAGACGTTAAGAGCATATCCCCTTCTTCTGGAACTCCGAATTTGTTTTTGATTTCATTATATCTTGCTTCTGAAATATAAAGCTCAGTAGAAACATTTTCTCCTTTCTGCTTTTCAATAACCTCTTTGCCTCTATAAAAAGGAATTCCTGAAGTTTGATATTCTTTCGCAAAAATCCTTTTGCTTGATGAAATCGAGCAAAGGTCACCTATTTTATATTGTTTCCATTGTTCCATAAATGAGAATTTAGCTGTTTGTTTGACCATCTAATTTAGCCTCTATTTCCTTAATAGACGGCATTGTACCTTCAACTTTCTCTGGATAGAGCTTTTCAAGCTCAAATTCGGATATTCCCAATGGGAGATTACTGCCCTCCAAAGCATATTGCGCAAGAAGAGAATCCTTTTGTCGGCAGATGAGCAAACCAATTGTAGGATTGTCTCTTCCCTCTTTTTTAAGGATATGGTTACAAGCCACAACATAACCGCTCAACTGCCCAAGGTCTTGAAAGTCAAACTCACCGATTTTTACTTCAATCACCACATAACACGACAGTTTCAGATTGTAGAAAAGCAAATCGATGAACTTCTCTTTTTGCCCTATCTGAAGCCGAAACTCTTTGCCCACGTATGCGAAACCTGTACCCAGTTCCAATAAGAATTGGGAAATGTTGCCAAGTAGCGCATCTTTGAGTAGCTGCTCATTATACTGACCTTTTATACCTGTAAAGGCAAAGTTGTATGGATCTTTGGTCAGTTCTTGTGCGAGGTCGCTCGTTTCATCAGGCAATGTACGTGTGAAATTTGTCAATGCCTTACCCTCACGCTCATACATGCCTGAATCCAAAAAATTGAGCATCACATCGCGACTCCAGCCTTCTTGTATGGTCTTTCTCACATAATATATAGCCTTTGCAGGTTCTTTGCTGCATTTATCTATTAAGTAGCGGTGATGCCCCCAAGGTATTGAGAACAAATCAGAATATAAATCTTCCACAAGTTGTGGAAGATTTACATTTTCAGATTCTTCCACAACCTGTGGAAGAATTGCTATATATTGACTATAAAGGACATAAAATCGTTTCGCATAGCGGATTGATGTCTCAGAAAGTCCTTCGACATCAGGCATTTCATGGCGCAAGTCACGGCTTAGTGTAGCGTAGAACTTGCTGCCGTATTTGTTGTCTGCTTGTTGCTCTTCAATGTCTTTACCGAGTTCCCAATAATAGCGAAGCAATTCTTTGTTCACTTTTATTGCAGCTTTGATTTGGCTACCACGATAACGCTTTACAAGTTCTTTGACCCATAAAGTATAATCTCTATCCAATATGCCGATTGATTTATCCATAATTATTTCTCTGTTTCTATTTCACTATTTTTTAATTCGCCTGACATTAGCTTCGGAAGAAGTGTGTCTCGAAGAGAAGCCAAACGTGAGACCTCAATACCATTTGCTTGTTTCGTTGAAAGAAGATCAGATACAACTGAATTAAATTTTGATACAACTTCTTTCGTAGGAATAACAAATGATTCTCTCTCAATCAAACTATTGACGTTAAGATTCTTTAGTCCATTTGAACCATTCTCATAAATAAACATTACCCTTAAATCATAAAGGTATTGCCACAAAAGATAAAAGAACATTGAATAATCCTCTTTTATCTCCAATGACTTACAAAAGTTTGTACATATCAAGGCATTGCCACAGTCTGCAACAAAAGCCCTATCAACTAACACAATACGACCTGTCGATTGTGTGGGCGAGCCTCCTGAAATTTCCACAACAACATTTCCATCGCAAAGGGATTTATCGTTAAAATTCTTTTCTAAAATGTAACGGATTGGCATTTTACCTTTATTACCTTCTTTTATGTCTGGGAAATCTGCGCCTCGCATACAAAATGTTTTCTTTGTGTAGTTTCCTGTTGGCTCATCTTTACCCCAATCGCCAGACTTAACCTTTTCAACAAGGTATTCCAATGGTTTTATTTTCCAAGCTTTCGGTATCATTCCAAGCTCAGAATCCACAAATTCACCATCCTTGAACGGCTCAAAATCCACGAACCACGCCTTGAACAACGCCTGTACCTGCTGCTCTAAATTATCATTTCCGCGCTTGATTTTTGGGAAATATATGCTTCTGCCATATGACGAACAAACCCACATACTAATTGATGAATTTGCGGTGAGAGAGTTTAACATTGTTTTGATTCACCATAGCATAGTGCATGGTGGTGTCAATCTTGACATGACCGAGCAACCGTTGCACTTGTTCCACAGGCATACCTTTGTCGATAGCCATAGTAGCCAACGTGCGGCGGAACTTATGAGGATGAACACGCACAATCTTTGCTATGCGACCGATTTTGCGCAACCGGGTTTCCACACCCGATATTTCCAAGCGTTTATGAGGTTTTGCCAATGAGACAAAAAGAGCCTTGTTGCGGTCTTTGCGAGAAGCTAAGTATTGCTGCAAGTGAATCTTTGCACGGGCATTGAAGTAAACGATACGTTCCTTGTTACCCTTACCGAAAACAATACATTCTCGCTCGGTGAAGTTAATGTCTTCACGGTTGAGTTTCACTAATTCGCCCACACGCATACCAGTAGATGCAAGCAAATCAATAATGGCAAGGTCACGGATTTGAGTGCAGTTGTCACGAAGCTGCTCAATGTTTTCATCACTCAACACTTCCTTGACTTGCGTTCCGGTCTTTACCTTGTGAATCCTACGGACGGGACTTTTCACGATGTAGTCTTCTTCTTCAAGCCAAGCGAAAAACGAAGAAAATATCCGGCGGATATTATCAATTGTAACTTTGCTCGATTTATTTTTCCGTTGAAATACGGCAAGGTAGGCTCTGATGTCCTCGGTGGTGTAATCGGTTACCTTTTTAGGCATCTTCTTGAACAACTGCCGGATAGTAGAACCGTAGTATTTGATTGTAGGAGTGGTGCAGCCCTCCACTTGCTTTGCAGACAAGAAGATGTCAAGCAAACGGTCGTTAGACGCTGCGTTTTCGTGCAGGGTCTCGCCGTCTTCGGTAATAGTGTAGCCGCTCACAATCTGGAGCAATACACTATTAAGGTGAGCTACTTGTTCAAAACTTAACACTTCTGCCATTGCGGTGCTGATTTCTTGGATTAATTTTTCTTTCATATTCTTCGTTATTTAGAGTGAATCTAACGAAGAGTAGAAGTTTTTTACTTGATGGTAAAACCTATACTTGCCAACTGTTTGCGGATTTCATCTTCAAGAGTATGTGATTGGGCGAACAAGTCCGAAAGCTCGGAAGTGAGGCGTTCCATCTTTTCTTGGAATGGTTCACCATCATCCTCCACCTCTGCGATGCCTACGTAGCGTCCGGGGGTAAGGATGAAGTCTTGTTTTGCTATATCCTCAATAGAGGCAATAGCAGAGAATCCTTTTTCTGTTTCAAGCGCTCCGGCACGGAACTTCTCAAAAGTTTCTGCAATGCGTGCAATATCGTTGCCGTGGTCTTCGGCTTCCTCACCACAGGAAAGTTCGCGATGTGTGCGGTCTTTCATATAGCCCATATTGCGAGCATCAATGAAAAGAGTCTTGCCCGGTTGTGCCTTCTGTTTCGTCAAAAACCAAAGACAACAAGGTATCTGCACGTTGTAGAACAACTGCGAAGGCATGGCAATGATACCTTCCACGAGGTCGGCATTTACTATATTTTTACGAATATCCCCCTCTGTGCCTTGCTGTGAGGAAAGCGAACCATTAGCAAGAACAAGCCCGATATGCCCGTCATCTGCCAAGTGATAGAGCATGTGCTGCATCCATGCGAAGTTGGCGTTGCCTTCGGGTGGTATGCCGTATTGCCAACGTGGGTCATCACGGAGTTGGTCGCCGCCCCATTTGGAAATGTTAAACGGAGGATTTGCCATTACAAAGTCCGCTTTGAGAAAAGGGTGTTTGTCATCGTGGAAAGAATCACCGAAGCTGTCACCGAAGTTGGCTTCAATGCCGCAAATGGCAAGGTTCATCTGTGCCAATCTCCATGTGTTGCTGTTCAGTTCCTGCCCGTAAACGGATATTTTGTTGATATTACCTTGGTGGCGTTCAATAAACTTACTACTCTGCACAAACATACCGCCCGAACCACAAGCAGGGTCAAAGATTTTACCCTTGTAAGGCTGGATAACTTCGACTATGGTACGAACCACGCAAGAGGGCGTGTAGAACTCACCACCTTTCTTGCCTTCTTCGCGAGCAAATTCTCCAAGGAAATATTCATATACACGTCCGAGTACATCACGAGCTTCCGTTCCTGTGAAATGTAGGTTGTTCTCAAAAATATCAATCACATTACCAAGACGGCGTTTGTCAAGTTCAGGGCGAGCATAGTTTTTAGGGAGAATACCTTTGAGTTGCTTGTTCTCTTTCTCCAACGCTTCCATTGCCGCATCCACGACAACTCCAATTTCAGCAGTCAGTGAGGCTTTCACCACTTTATCCCAACGGGCGTCAGCAGGAACGAAGAAAATGTTGTCACCGATATATTCATCCGGATCTTCTTCAAAACCATCGCCCTCTGCCACAAGTTCATCGTGCTTGACTTTGAAGCAGTCATTGATATATTTTAGAAATACCAGACCGAGTACAACACTTTTGTACTCGGCTGCATCAAGATTGCCACGCAGCTCGTTTGCTGAATCCCACAGTGTTTGCTCAATGGTTTTCTTTGTTGCTTCCTTTGCTTTCGCCTTTTTCGCCATAATCTATATTAAAACAAAACTCCTACGCTATCCCTGCGAGGCTGACCAAAGCCTATAAGACAGCGAAGGAGTTTCGGATATTGTTCTATTATTTATTCTTCAGGTCATTAGCGCAGTTGCGTTTAGAGTACAAAGGTAATGCTTTTTCTTGGATTTTCTTGCGTAATCCAAGAAAAAGTATATAAGCACACGGAAGCTAAAGTTTAAACAGATTGAACATTGACTACAGATGTGACATTTTGGCAGCAGCTTGGCTAAATTACGCTCTTGGTATGGTGTTTGCCTTATGTGAAACAGTAATTTAAAACGAACAAAAATGAATAAAAGAGTTTATATTAGTGCAGATTATGATGAGGGTAGCGGTGATAGAAATGTAGTTGAGGAACTTAATAAATGGGGCACTGACAATTATCACAAAGTTGATTTTGTTGATATGGCAAAGGTTGTGTCTGGTAGTGTATCTGAAAATTCCGATTGTCGAAAATGTGATTTGAAATCTGAATTTAACAGCCAAATTAATGCTTCTTCAGCAGTTATTTTCGTCATAGGTGACAAAACAGCAAGTCGTACTGCTGGATCTGGATGCGAAAGAATGTACAAGGAGTGGTTTCAATGCAGTTGTGCTCCATACAAGCATAATTCCAGCGGCTTAAAAAGCTGCAAACATATAAGCACATCCCCTTCGGATCCAAATGGCGATTTTGGTTGTATTAATTCATGTTCATATCTTCGCCATGAATTTGAACAGGCGAAAAAACGATGCAAAAAGATTATAGTGGTCTATAATTCAGTATATAAGAAAGAGAATTGGTTGCCAGGTTATATGTACGGATATAAAGATGTTGCAGTGCCGTTCTGGATATATGATAGTTGTGGAAACAAGATTGGAAACTATCAATTTATAAAGGAACAACTCGGATATGAATAAAGATTGGCGGCAAATTTGTTCATATACATTTGCCATAACTACTGGCTGTTTCTCTTTTATTCCAGAAAAATTTTTCTCAGATGTTTATTCTTGGGCTTTTCTTTCTGAGTATTGGAGCGATGCAATTAACCGGATTCTATTCTTATTGTTGGTTGGCATCCTAACAGGAGGAATCGTATTTGTATGGAAACGTTGTCGTAAAAAAATCACAATTAGTGGTTCGAATTACAAAATAAATGTAGAGTATGGGGATGTTTTTGAACAAACACAATGCAAGAAGGTAATCAATTTCGATGAATGTTACACCACAGAAATAGGTGATGCTATCCATCAAATTAAGCCAACCTCATTATGCGGACAGTTTTTGCAGAAGCATACAGTAGACATATCATCTTTGTTATCCAACAATTGTTTGAAACCAGCAAGGAAACGCTCGGAATATAATGGAAAAATGTGCTATGAATCTGGAACTTTACTACCTTATGGAAAGTTCTTACTTATGGCTTTTGGAAAGTTAGATAAAAATGGTCGTGCTGTTATGAGCAGAGAAGATTATTTGTCTTGTTTAAATACTTTTTGGAAAGAAATAGATAAATATTACGCACAAACTGATGTGGCAATTCCTATTCTTGGGGCAGGATTGACACGTTTTGAGGGAGAAATGCTTTCGCAACAACAATTGGTAGACATAATAATTTCTTCATATAAATTGACCCCATATAAGATAAAATCACCCAATGCGCTTCGTATTATCTGTAGAAAGAGTGATGATTTTTCTTTGGATAAAATTGGAGAAAACCTATAAATTTGCATGAGAAGAAAATGTAAAATTCATAATTACATTTTCTCCTCATGGCATAATTTCCACAACCGAAAGTGTCATTTTCAATTAGATGATATATTTAATGGAATATGAGCCTGATTTCAGATTCTTTATCACAGAAACAAAATAGTGATACTAAAATGGTACTAAATTACAAATTGACTCTTACAATGTTGTCATAAATTGTATATTATCAGATTATTGCACAATTATATATCTTGTCGCCCACTATCCACCATTTATATTCAGTGAAATCTTGTTTTATATATAATCTTTGTATATCAGTTATTTGCAGGTGTTTTCATTTGGTTTGAAAACTCACGAAATTCCACGGTTTTAGAAATTATTGGTACTATTTGATACTATATTTCGGGATATATTTTGTACCTTTGCACCATGTAACCAAAGGATATATCGCGTATGGATTTCATCTTCATCAAATCATCCAAGGCAGGGAAAGAAGACTTCGGTTCTATCTATGCCCGTGTGCGTACAGGCAAGGCTAACATTAAAGTCGTGACCGGATTCACCATCAAGCAGCTTGAATGGGAAAAGTACCGTTCCCTGCAATACGCCTCTTCAGCCCTGATGTCGAGCATCGGGATAAAGTACGGGCAGTTCGCCCAAGTCCTCGCAAGAGTAAAGGCGGCGTTTGAGGCAGACGACTTCAACCCCAAGGAAGCCAAGAACATCATCGAGAGCGTGAAACATGATGTACTTAACGGGATGATGCAGATTGTGGAGGTCAAGCCCAAAGGCAAGATGCTATTCGAGGATTTCCTTACCTCTTATATAGAAGATATGGAAACAGGACGGCGCACCAAGAAAGGACGTACCGTTAAAGTTTCGGCAGCTTACCTGAAAGGTCTGCGCTTGATTTTAGGCCAAATCCGCAATTTCCAAAAGGAAATCCATCGCAAACTCGGATTGGATGACATGACGATGGAAACACGCAACAGCCTTGTCGGTTACTGGAAAGAACGGGGTCTGATGCCTAACGCCATCAATTCGTACATGACAGATGTACGCACGGTGGCAAAGGCAGCCTACGAGGACAAGCTGACCAAATGCGATGATTTCCGACATTCGGATTTCGTGCCGAAAAAGGAGGAAGTGGATAATATCTACCTTACACCGGGGCAGATACAGGAAATGCTTGAACTCGACCTTTCCTCCAAAGAATCGGTTATAGAGAAATGGAAGTCTCTGGATATAGACGAAGATGAAAAGCAGTTGCAGATTTCCAAATGCCGCATCACGCATATCAGGACATTGGAACATGTAAGGGATGTGTTCATTGTGGGTTGTTTGACCGGGCAGCGTGTTTCCGACTATTCAAGGATATGCGAGGACATGATAACGGAAATCGGTGGCACGGAGTTCATACTCATAACCCAACAGAAAACGGAAAAGAAGGTCTATATCCCGGTTGACAGACGGGTGAGAGCCATTCTTGACAAATATGACGGCAAGTTGCCACCGATTCATCCCAATGAAATGAACAAGTTGATAAAAGCCATAGGTCTGTTGCTTGGCTGGACTCACGATTGCGGCTTTGACGAGAAACGTCTCAATCCCAAACGTGGACGGAGGTTCTGTGACATGCTCCTTTCACATACAGCCCGAAGAAGCTTTGCCACCAACGCATACAAGGCAGGTGTTCCATTGCCTTCCATTCAAGCCATCACGGGACACAGCAGCGAAGCGCAACTGCGCCGCTACCTGAAATTGGATGCGGAGGAAAAAGCAGTCATAGCGTTAAAGGACTTCAAAGGTATTATTGAATTATAAGGAGGGTGTTATGGAAAAATCAAGATTCGATGCCATCAGCGACCTGTTCAAGCTGTCAAACATCATCAGTGACAGCCTGAAACTTGCGGAATCGCTTGCAGGCAGGAGTTTCGATAATGGCGAAACGGACAACAAGGAAATTTGCAGGAACATCAAATATGGTCTGAAGACCCTGCCTTTTCTTTTGGACGGCATCAGGGAATATATAGCCGAACACGAGGACAAGGGGCTGGCGCAAAAATTCGTCGGGCTGCACGGCGACACGAAGCGGCTTCACGACCTTTGTTCAAAATATGATGACTTGAACAAGGCGGCTTTCCGTACAGGTGTAGCCTACCTGAGCATGGAAGCCATAGGGCAATACTTCTTCCCCGAAAATGAACTGTCGGAAGCGTCCAATGCCATTGGTTCTGTTCCCAAGCCAATGACACGCTCCGAAGCCACCGATTGCATCGACATTATCAATGCCGCCATACGGAAATGTGCGGAGGCTACGGACGAGAACAAAGGGAAAGAAATGTTTGCCATGCTTGCCAAAGTGGATAGAGAAAAAATCCGGTCTGTCAAAGACTATATCGTCAATGCCAACGACAAGGATTTGGCGCAACTCTTCACGGAATATTTTGCAGAAG
>OJNH01003012.1_pt1 | contig 11147 bp, 13 predicted proteins | sample 1597361 | NCBI WGS metagenome assembly OJNH01 (sample SAMEA2452136, study PRJEB22498) | human gut metagenome | biome: human feces; feature: human gut; material: feces | place: Australia | collected 2012
CGGCAGGATTGCATGCAGACTGGAACGATTGTCTCCGTCTTGGTGCACAGGGTGATTAAATTATTCGCATAAATACCGTTGCTTTCTTTACTTATTGCCTTAATAGTTCCACCATTAATTTCTAAATTAGTATCTACGCTTAAAGCAGCATCATAGCCTCTAGCCACCACTTTAGAATTTCCAAGCACTTTCATAGGAGAAAGAGAAATAATTCCAAAACCTGCATATTTTCCTGTTGTTGATTTTGCTTCCGCTTCTAAATAACTATTATCTTTTAAAGTTATAGATGCACCAAATGATTCTAGTCCTGAAACAGAATATTCCGATGGCGTTTCAGGGTCATCTTGTAAACAAATAAGTTTCGCGTTATCTTCTAATAAAACCGAACGAGTAGTATCCCTATTCTTTACTCCCAATTGTAAAGGCGCGTATGTTCCATTTCCTGTATATGTAAGAACCGCATTTCCTGATATCACACATTTTCCATTCCATTCAGCCGAATTTCGTGCCACATTTACATTGATTGTTGTATCCGTAACATGAAGTGCACTATTCATATAAGATGTTTTTTGTGTTACAGTAAAACCTTCTGTATTCAATACTCCTGATCCATATATAGTTAAATCATTAGCTGAAATTCTTTTTAGTTTATTATTTGTATCTTTAGGCACTTCAACTACCATCTTCACAGGGCTATTTTGTACCATAAAGCCCCCATTACATACTAAATTATTAAGTTTTAAATAAAAAGCTTGATCAACTTCATTAGGATTATTACTTCCCCAAAAATTAATTTGTTTATCAGTCGTACCTGTCAATTCATAATTAACATCTCTTTTACGAATATTAATGCCTGTATCTGTAATTTTATAGTTTTCGTTTTCAACATTTGCTCCTCCTACATCAATGACGATTGGTGCATTCGTTGGTGTTGCCGCCATTACTGAAACTGGCGCTAATAGTAGCATAAAGCAAAATGTTACAAGCATTGTAATGAGTTTCTTATTCATATTTTTCCTCCTTCACCATTAAATATTGATACCGCAACTCTCATATAAAACTAATAAATAATCGTTACTTTAAATTTACAAGCACCATTTTTTTGAGACTGTATGTCTCATCTATCTATAATATACTTCTTTCCCTCTTATTTGTCAATTTCACACACAAAAATTATATGCAAAATAAAAAACATCAACTTAAGAATATAATCTTAAAGTTGATGTCTCTTTTATTTTTTCATCCATGTATGGGGACAATCTTCATCATAATCTATTTCACCATAAGCTTTAAATCCTAATTTTTCATAAAAAGGTTTAGCTTGTAATTGCGCATGTAAACAAACATTTCCTTGAATTAAAGAACAAGCAGTTTTAACAATATATTGTCCTACCTTTTTACCTCTATATTCTTTAATCACTGCTATTCTTCCAATAACATTTGCTTGTAAAGGATCATCATAATAATAGCGACACGTTCCAATTGCTTTTTGATGATCAAAAACAACAAGATGTTTACATACTTCATCTAAATCATCAAATTCATCTTTAAATCCTTGTTCTTCCATAAAAACTTTAATTCTAATTTTTTTTGCTTCTTGAGGCAATTGATCATAAATTTTATAATTCATATTTTTCTCCTATAATAACATTGTTGCGACAACAATTGGAATTGTAATCACTGATAATAAAGTTGAAACAACAATATTTCTTGTAACGATTTTTACATTTGCATTATATTGTGTTGCCAGCATTAAAACCATTGATCCTACTGGCATTGCATTTGTAATAATTGTAATATTAGCGTAATAAGCATCAATGTGTAATAAACGACACATGATCATTGTTACAAAAGGAACAATCATTAAACGAACAAAAGCAAAGACATAACTACGCCAATCTGTAAAACTATCTTTTATTGGGTAAACTGCTAATGATGAACCAATCATCATCATTGAAAGTGGTGCTGTCAGTGAACCAACACTATTAATGGTATCCATTAAAACACTTGGAAGTTGTATATCGAATAAGTAAATAAAGATGCCTACAAAAATCAAAACAATTCCTGGTGTAAGTAATTGTTTAAAATTAAATTTAAATTCACTATCATCACCTTTTGTAAGACACATAATCGCATAAGTATACACAAAGAAATTAAATGCCATGTGAATAAGCGATGCGTAAAAAACAGCTTCTTGTCCAAAGACATCTAATAAAACAGGATATCCCATAAATCCTGTATTCGCAAAAACAACCATGCATTCATAAACAGGCCAATCTTTTTTAGGAAATGGAAAGATTCGATTAATGATTTTCCCTAAAATAATAAAACCGATATACATTAAAATACCTGCACCTATCATTAAAAAGACAATACTTTTATTACTTCCTTCAACCCCCGCAATAGAACTAATAATCAACATTGGTGAAGCAACATTGACAATTAAAGCTGATATTTTTTTATTTGTATATTCATCAAAAATATGACATTTAAATAAAACAAATCCTAAAATAAGTAATAAAAACAATTTTAACATTGTTTGAAAGACAACCATGATATCCATAAATTTCCCCCTCTATAAATCCTTACTATCTTATCACAATTCAATTTTTTCTTTTGTTTTTTTCAAAAAACTAAAATAATATCATTTTTGCCTGTGTATCATAACAAAAAAATTGTAATAAAAGGGGTAATCCCAAATTATTACAATCTTTTAATTATTCTAACAAAGATTAATATAAATCTTTCTTTGTTCTCTTTAATTTTAAAAATAAAGTACCTAAACCAATAAAAATAATTAATAAAACAACAATCATATAGAAAGTTCCAATACCTAATGTTTTTGAACCTAATAAAGATAAATCAAATCCAAACCATCCTGTTGGTGCACCATAATTTAAAAAATTATAAGGAGCCAACATATCACCATACCATCTTATATGAAAAACATGTCCTAAAACAATCACATAACCTACATAAACAAGTGGTGGTACTACTGAATAATAAACATGTTTTTCATCTGGTCTATAGTGTTCACTAAATAATAGAAAATCAATAATAGCAAGAACTGGTGTAATAAAATGTACACATAAACTTCCTGCTCCATTATTTAAATAGGCACCAATAAATCCTTGACTATTCGTTGGTGCAAGTAACAACATATAAACAAAGAACGTTAATGTAATGGAAATCGTTGCCATAAATTTAATAAGGTACATCCCTTGTGGTATATATTTTGCTTTTTTTAGATCATAAATAATGAAAATCACTAACATAATATCTATAAAGATATTGGATAAATTCGTAAAATACGTAAAAAACATCCAATGATCTAATGATTGTAACATTCCATAAAGAGATGCGACTACTGCAATGATTTTCATTATTAAAGATATCTTACTCTTTTTCATTTTTATCACCCGCAACACTATACCACAATATATTTTGATGTTCAAATGTTTTTATGAACTCTTTTTTTGATAAAGACGAATTACAAAAATAATGATGCTTAATGAAACAAAAGCAACAAATAATGTTAATAATACATTTTGTGTAAATCCAGCAACAAGATATCCTATAAAACAAGCACTTGCGACAACTAAGGCATATGGAATTTGAGTGGTTACATGATAAAGATGATTACACTTTGCCCCTGTAGAAGCCATAATTGTCGTATCTGAAATAGGTGAAATATGATCACCACAAACGGCACCTGCAAGAATGGAAGCAATGGAAATCACCAACATTGTTGATCCTTCTGGAAATAAAGAAGTTGCCATCGGAATCAAAATACCAAAAGTTCCCCAAGCTGTGCCGGTAGAGAAATAAACATGCTGGTAAAATAGCTGTTGAAATAGAAGCAGATTGTAACGTATTATAAACAAATGCTCCTGCTTGTAACTGATTAGAAACTAAATCTCCTAAAGACCATGCAAGAACCAAAATCAAAATAGACGGAACCATTGCTTTAAAACCTTCAGGAATACATTCTACAAATTCATTATAAGAAATAATTTTTCTTGGAATATATAAAATAAAGACAAAGATCAAAGTAACAAATGTACCATAAACAAGCCCTCTCGAAGCATCACATTGACTAAAAGCAGTAATTAAATCTTTTCCATCAAAAAAACCACCTGTATAGATCATCCCAACAATACAACTAAAAATTAAAACAATAACAGGTAAAATAAGATCTATCATTTTACCATTTTTATTATAAGAAATTTCTTCACTTGTTTGATAAGAATCATCCCCAAAACAAACATCGCCATTTTGAGCAGCTAATTCATGTTTTTTCATCTTTCCAAAATGAAACTCACTGCCAATAACATAACAAACCATGACAATTGTTAAAAGAGCATAAAGATTAAAAGGAATTGTATTTAAAAACAATTGAAAACCATCCCCTGAGGTATAACCACTTACAGCTGCAGCCCATGATGAAATAGGTGCAATAATACAAACAGGTGCTGCCGTACTATCAATAATATAGGCAAGCATTGCTCTTGAAACTTTAAATTCATCTGTAATTTCACGCATAACACTTCCAACTGTTAAACAGTTAAAGTAATCATCAACAAAGATAACAACACCTAAAATAAAAGTAGAAAACAAAGATTGTTTAGAAGATTTCATCTTCTTTTTAGCCCATTTTCCATAAGCTTGACTTCCTCCACTTTTAGTCATTAAAGTCACAATAATTCCTAACATTACTAAAAATATTAAAATTCCAATATTAGAAGGTTTACTTAAACAATTAACAACTGTATCAAACAATAAATTTAAACTTTCAACAAGATGAAAATTTGTCAGTAATAAAGTTCCTGAAACAACTCCAATGAGTAATGAAATATAAACTTCTTTTGTTTTTAAAGCAAAAATAATTGCGATTACAGGCGGTAATAAAGCCCATATTGTCTTTACATAATTCATTCTTTTCCTCCATAAAAAAAGTACCTTGAGAATATCAAAGTACTTTACATACAAGATAGCTCTCCACTAAAAAGTGACAAGAAATTATATATTTTATAATTTCCCAGATAAATAACATTTGGTGCTGTTATTTTCTTCGGCACGTTTCCCTTTCATTGTTAACTGTCACCAAACATTATCAACAATTACTCTTGATTCATGCACCTCTACCAATTTTTCTATTTTGTCTTTTCAAGAATAACAAAGTCCAACATACTTGTCAATTAAAATGTATAAAAATAGATACAATTTAATATGTTATAATACCTATGGAGGAATTGATATGAATAAATATATATTAGATTTTTTAAAGGATATTATGGCAATAGATAGCCCTTCTGGCTATAGTAAGAAAGTAATTCACTATTGTCAAAAAGAAGCTGAAAAGTTAGGTTTTCAAACAAAGAAAACGCATAAAGGAAATCTTGAAATTTATGTTGAAGGTCAAGATGATTATACGATTGGTTTTTGTGGACATGTTGATACTTTAGGATTAATGGTAAGAAGTATTAAAAGTGATGGTACATTAGCTTTTACAAATGTTGGTGGTCCAATTATTCCTACATTGGATGGTGAATATTGTCGTATTCATACAAGAGATGGTCAATGTTATACAGGAACAATTCTTTCTAATTATCCTGCTGTTCATGTTTATAAAGATGCTAAAAGTGCACCAAGAGATTGTGAAAATATGCATGTAAGAATTGATGAAGTAGTTAAAAATAAAGAAGATGTACAAGCTTTAGGTATTCAAAATGGTGATTATATTGCTTATGATCCTAAAACTGAAATTACAGAATCTGGTTTTATTAAATCACGTTTTTTAGATGATAAAATATCTGTCGCTATTTTATTTGGAATGCTTAAGCATTTAGCTAATAATCATATTAAACCCAAACATAATCTCATTATTATTATTTCTACTTATGAAGAAGTAGGACACGGAAGTAGTTATATTCATCCTAATATTGATGAATTGATTGCTGTAGATATGGGGTGTATTGGTGAAGATTTAGCTTGTAGTGAATATGATGTCAGTATTTGTGCTAAAGATGGTAGTGGACCTTATGATTATGATTTAACTTCTAAACTCATTGAACTTGCAAGTACACATCAGTTACAATACGCTATTGATATTTATCCTTATTACAGCAGTGATGTTTCAGCCGCTTTACGTGGTGGTCAAAATATTAAAGGCGCTTTAATTGGCCCAGGTGTAGCAGCTAGTCATGGTATGGAAAGAACACATCTTCAAGCTGTAGAAAATACTTTAAAATTATTACTTGCTTATATAGCATAAAAATGTTGCCAAATGACAACATTTTTATTTTACTTTAACACCAAGGATCCCTATTAAATCTACAGCTTGAAAATCATTAATAATCAATCCTTTTAAACTTGCTAGATCAAACATTGCCCCTTGTATTTGACATGTAGATAAATCTAATCCTTTATGATGTAATGAAGCAAGTTCACTTTGTATTAAATTTGTTTCATTAAATTGTATTTTTTTAAAGTTTGCATCATAAAATGATGCTTCTTGTAAATCACAATGATCAAACATAACATTTAACAATTGACTTGATGATAAATTACTATAACGTCCCTGACAATGATCAAATAAAACATCTTTTAAATTTGTTTCAATAAAAGAAGTTCCTGTTAATTTACAGTTTTTAAATTGTACACGATTTAAATATTGATGATCAAAATTTTGATTTGATAGATCACATTTATCAAAAGTAACATCTATTAAATCAAGATGCTTTAATGAAACTTTAGTAAAATCAATATTTTCAAAGAGACAACCATCAAAAGTTAAATCTTGAATTATTGTTCTTTGTTGAATATTTTGATCAATATGAACATCTTGAAATTTCATTTTTTTTAAACATTCTTCAAAACTTGTTTTTTCTATATAGGATAGTTTAGGTGCAACTAACTTCATTTTTTCTCCTTCTTTAAGGAATCCCAAAAATTCCAAAATTCTTTTTTTTGAACAATTCCATTTTTACTTAAAATAACATAATCTTCTCCTTGCCAAGTATAAAAGACATCTGTTTCTTTAAAATCATTTTTTAAATAAAATTGTTTTCTTTTTATTCTTTGTTCTTTATTAGAAGTATCTTTAATTTTTTCAATATCTACAATAATCTTTTTAGAATCATATTGTTTTGCTAGATCATTAAGAATATAGCTTCCTATACCTTGATCACGATATTCTTTTTTTACAGCAAGATATAAAATATGCGCTATTTGACTTTGAATACATAAAATAGCAAAACCTACAAGTTGATTTTCTTGATAATAACCATAAATAGCGCCTAAATGTAATTCATCAAATAATCGAGTTAAATCCATTTGTTCATTTTTTGGAAATGCTTGTTGATAAAGGGTATACATTTCTTCTATTTCTGTGCTATGAAAAGCGATTTGTTTTTTTATCATTTTAAAAAACTCTTAATTTCTTAAGAGTTTAAATAAGTCCTTTTTCTTCTAATTGTTTTAAACAATAAGCAATTCCATTATCATTGTTAGATAAAGTAATGTAGTTTGCTCTTTCTTTTACTTCATCTACAGCATTTTCCATAGCAACACCATATCCACAATATTCAATTAATGATAAATCATTATAACCATCACCAAAAGCAACTGTTTCTTCTTGTTTAATTCCTAATTTCTTACATAAAACATCTAAAGAAGCAGCTTTATCAATTCCATTTGCCATACATTCAATAAAATAAGGATCACTTCTATAAATAGACATCTTTCCTTCATATGGAGCTTTGAATTCATCTAGAATTTGAGCAACATATGCTGGTTCTCCAGTAATTAATACTTTATTGACATCAAAGTTTACTTCTTTTTTAAAATCTTGTACATGTTTTATATTCATTTTTGTTGTAAAGCTTTCTAATTGAATCCAATGATCTCCTATATCTTCTGTAATGATTTCAGTTGCATTGTATGTAAGCGGAGATAAACCAAAGGCTTTTGCTCGATCATACATTTCATGTGCTATTTCACTTGATAATGTTTGTTCATAGACAACTTCATTTGTTTTATAATCTAATACTCTTGCTCCATTGAAAGATAATAAATATCCTCCTACTTGATCTAAAGTTAATTCTTTTGCTTCTTTAAAGATACCAGCTGTTGGTCTTCCAGAAGCTAAAACAATAATAACACCTTTTTGTGCTAATTTAATAAGTTCTTGTTTTGTTTCTTCTAAAATATTTTTATTTTTATCTGTTAATGTTCCATCTAAATCTAATGCTATTAATTTATACATTTTTCTACCTACCTTTGCGACTATTATAACAAAGCCTTTATAAAAAACAAAATTATTTCTTAAAAAGAAAAAACAATGTTTTCACATTGCTTTTTCACGCCCCTGCCAAGGACTTTCATTATAACATATTTTATAATTCAAAAATATGATTTAATAGTTCTATTCCTGTTTTTGTTTTAAAAACATTCTTTTTCATTTTTTCGATAGCTTCTTTAGTTAAATTCGATTCATCACCATTTACTAAAAAGTCAGCTTCTAATAAAATTTGATAATCTAAACCATCTACATCTTTATACGTATGATGATGTCCTACTAAATAAGCCACACGTTCAATAAAAGCTTTATCTAAAGAATAATTTTTTAAGAAATCTTTTACTAAAGCTGGTCCTTCTTGTTCTTGTAAATATCCTGCAGAATTTCCATATTTTTCACGACACATTGGACAAGCTATATCATGAACAATAGCAGCTACTTCGAGTATTTCTTGTTCTCTTTTTTCTAAATGCTCTAATTTTCCAATAAGACGTGCATATTGATGCACTTTTAAAAAATGAGCAACATCATGTTTGATTTTATTTCCTTGAGTATATAAAATCATGCCTTGTTCAATTTCTTCAATCATTTTCTTTCTCCATTTGATCAATAAGTTCGATTACTTCTTGAATCATCCCATCACAATGAGGTTTCTTTTGTCCACCATTCTTTGCATTTTCTTTAAGTAAATCTGCACAATTAATAAGTCCATGATGATTATTAGAAATTGTTTTGATAAATTGGTTCACTTTTGCTGGTGAATCAATTCCTTTTGCTCCTAAAATCATTAAACCACTGGTAATAGCACCACAGACGCTCCCACATTTCATACCACCGCCAAAGTTACATCCCAAATGATTAGCAAGTTCTTTATTGATTCCTAAATCATCGGCATAAACTTCCATAATTGTTTGTGCACAATTATGAACCATGGGTGTAGCATTTCTTAATTCTTTTGCTTTTTCTACATGTTTATTCATCTTTCAAATTCCTTTTCTTTTTATATCTTTATTATAACGAATTTTTATTTTGAATAAATCTTTTTTTGCCAACTTCTTTTTTGACAATGTGGACATTTCATATATCTTGTTCTTCCATAATGCATTGCAAAATAAACTTGTTGATAGCTTGGAATATATTTATGATGACATTTTTGACATTCATAATAACCTGTTTCTGTTTCTATTTTTAATGCAAATGAAATACCTATTATTAAAAGAACAAATGCTAATATAAACAATACTATTTTCGCTATATTATTCTCTACTAAAAATGATGTAACAAAAATTAGTATTAGGAAAAATATTGTCGAACTAAATCCTATCACATTTTCATACATCATTAATTTTTTATTTTGCATTTCTTCCTTTTGCGCCATTTCTAATAATGTTTTTTCTGCTACTTCATTATAATTATTCATTTCAATCAACTCCCCACATAATAATTCATTTACACTTATTTTGAGTTCATTACATAAATCAAGCATTATTGATGAATCAGGCATTCCTTTTCCATTTTCCCATTTAGATATAGCTCTATCTGTAATGTTTAATTTCTCTGCAAGTTGCATTTGAGTTAAATTATTCTTTTTTCTACATTCAGCTATAAATTTTCCTATTTTAATCTGATTCATATCTTTTACCTCCTTCAATTTAAGTGTAAATTATTATCTAAAAAAAGTACACATACTAATCGTTGAGTGAGGTATTTTTCTTTATCAACGATTAGTTGAATTGTTATAATTTGTGCGATAACTTGTAATTTGTTATTTCTCTAAAAATTTATTTAGCTCATTATAAAATTCATTATTATTAAATATATAATTACAATGACCTGCTTTTTCTATTATATATCTCCTTGAATTTTTAATATTATTTGAAATAAATTCAACCTCACTTTTAGGAACTAAATCTTTACTACCACCATTAAAAACAATAGTAGGAATATTAATAGAATTTAGTTCATCTTCCGTTATAGAATGAGATTCATCAATTAATTTTTCAAACATTTCATTATTTCTTTTTCCAGGATAATATGGTATTTTTTCCATAATCTTTGCATATGTTGGTTTTTCAATTACATTATTTCTTGCTACTCCACTACAAAGAATTAATTTTGAAATACTCTCAGAATAATGTATTGCTACATTAAGAGCAACAGTTCCACCACCACTACATCCTAATAAATATGGTTTATCTAAATTCAATTTTTTTATAAATTCATAAACATCTTTTGCTGAATCTTCGTATGTTAAAGTACAATTTTTTTCACTTTTACCACAACATCTTCTATCAAACAGATAAACTTTATATTTATCTTTTAGCCTATTTGCAATAAATTTCATCAATCCAGTATTCACACTATTAGGATTTAACAATATTATATCTTTTCCTTTGCCTAATACTTCATAATGAATTTTTATATTATTTACGTCTATATACATTTTAATCATCTCCATAAATTACTATTTTTCTAACTAATTACTAAATTGTAATTTGTAAATTATGCATTAGGTATTTTCTTATTTGCAAAAGCAGAAAATACAATTTCTATTGTTACCAATATGATTATTGAAACTATATTGCTTTGTACTAGCATTAAAACTGCCAACGAATCAATAATCATATGAGCAATTACACAAGGTAAAACACCTTTTGACTTTTCCTTAATTGTTCCAAACATAAAAGTATTTCCCAATATCATTAAATAAAAAATCAAATAATTTGATGACCCTACTGTAATCCAAGGCAATCTATATATGGGTATATGCCATAAAAACCATATTATAGATATTACAATCATTTTTCTTACAAAACTGTTTATTTTTAATTTTGGTTGTAAATACCAT
>OJNH01003019.1_pt1 | contig 11119 bp, 8 predicted proteins | sample 1597361 | NCBI WGS metagenome assembly OJNH01 (sample SAMEA2452136, study PRJEB22498) | human gut metagenome | biome: human feces; feature: human gut; material: feces | place: Australia | collected 2012
CCATGCATTTCCAAGAGAATTTCCATAATCAAACATTTTTTTGAAATGGGCACGGCAGAAGCCTTCGCGATCGGTCATGCCGCGGATATCAGCCTCCATGTAGGATGCGCCGTGGCCGAGAACAAAGTCCATCATATGTTCTTCGGTCTTGCGTTCGATATAACAGAAGGGACATTCTCCGGCATTGGCCATGGCGTCAGAGATAGGGATAGTGTGTAATTGTTCTTTCATGATTGCTCCTTTGGATTAAAATTTTTATAGAAATCGATAAAACTCTGTAGGGATTTCGATGGTTTTAAATTTTCTTTATAGGAAAATCCTACTTCACGTTCGTGGATCGGGATACCGAGCGGGACTTCTACAAGACTTCCGTCCGCAAGCTCACCGGACACAAAACTTCGGATGACGCAGGCTACGCCGACACCGATTTTAGCAAAATCAATCAGAAGATCCATATCGGAAATGTCAATAGAATCAGCGACGGAGATATGATTTTCCTGCAGATAATCGTCGATATACTGACGAGTCATATTGTTTTTGTCGAGAAGCATGAGCGTAGAATTACTGAGAATTTCATTTTCCGCGATGCCTCTTTTTTTTAGATTGTTCAGGTAATCGCGGTTCGCAACAAAGATGTCCTCAATATTGTCCAGATAGTAGAAGTCAATGTTTTTGAGATTTTCCGGTTTGCCAATGAGTCCGATATCAATTTTATTTTCATCAAGCAGACGAAGTGTTTCGTTGGTTGACTGGCAGCTGATGGAAATGCTGATATGGGGATTGCGGCGGATAAATTCTTTCAGATAAGGAAGGAGCATATGTTTGCAGAGCGTGGAGCTCACTCCAATCTGCAGATGACCGACACCTAATTCGATCGAACGGCGTAACTTGTCCTCCCCAAGATTCAATGTTTCAAAAGCTTCTTTTACGTGACCATACAGAAGCTGGCCCTCGTCTGTCAGGAGCACCCCACGGGAACTTCTGGAAAAAAGCTTGCAATTGAGATTTTCTTCCAATTTTTGTATGGATTTACTGATTGCCGGCTGGCTGATATAGAGTTCCTTTGCGGCTTTTGATATATTGCCAGCATTGGCTACTGTATAAAAAATCCAGTAAGATGATAGATTTTGATTCATAATGACCTCCATTCTTATGGTGGTTGTGTTATAATACATAGGTAGTATATCATAAAATTAAGTTATGGTAAATATGTTTATTATGTATTTTAATTATGAAATAAACCATGCTAGAATACTATCAATGGAAATATAGCACATGCTAGTGAGTGAAAGTATAAAGGAGGAAACAATCATGGGTATGACAATGACTCAGAAAATTCTGGCTGCGCATGCAGGGTTAGACAGCGTGAGTGCCGGTCAGCTGATAGAGGCAGATCTTGACCTGGTTCTGGGCAATGATATTACATCTCCAGTGGCAATTCATGAAATTGAAAAAATGAAAGTGGACGGTGTATTCCACAAGGACAAAATCGCACTTGTCATGGATCATTTTGCACCAAACAAAGATATTAAATCTGCACAGCACTGTAAATGTGTCCGCGAGTTTGCATGTAAGAATGAAATTACAAATTATTTTGATGTTGGAGAGATGGGAATCGAGCACGCATTGCTTCCGGAGAAAGGTCTTACAGTAGCCGGAGATGTGATTATCGGTGCGGATTCACACACATGTACATATGGCGCACTTGGTGCATTTTCTACCGGTGTCGGAAGTACTGATATGGCAGCTGGTATGGCTACCGGAAAGGCATGGTTTAAAGTACCATCCGCAATTCGTTTCAACATTACAGGTAAGCCTGCAAAGTGGATCAGCGGTAAAGATGTTATCCTTCATATCATTGGTATGATCGGTGTAGATGGCGCTTTATACAAGTCTATGGAGTTTGTTGGAGATGGTATCCAGTATCTGACAATGGATGATCGTTTTACAATTGCAAATATGGCAATTGAGGCAGGCGGAAAGAATGGTATTTTCCCGGTAGATGATCTGGCAAAAGAGTATATGGAAGCACATTCAAAACGCCCATATGTTGTTTATGAGGCAGATGAGGATGCAGAGTATGAGGAAACTTATACAATCGATCTTAGTACTTTAAAACCTACGGTTGCATTTCCGCATCTTCCGGAGAATACAAAGACGATCGATGAAGTCGGTGATATTAAGATCGACCAGGTAGTGATCGGCTCCTGTACAAATGGAAGAATGGATGACCTGCGTGTGGCAGCATCTATTTTAAAAGGTAAAAAAGTAGCAAAAGGATTGCGTGTGATCGTGATTCCGGCAACACAGAAGATTTACCTTGATGCAATGGAAGAAGGACTGCTTAAGACCTTTATCGAGGCTGGTGCAGTCGTGAGCACACCGACCTGTGGACCTTGCCTTGGCGGTTATATGGGAATTCTTGCAGAGCATGAGCGCTGCGTTTCCACCACAAACCGTAACTTCGTAGGAAGAATGGGACATGTGGAGTCTGAGATTTATCTTGCCAGCCCGGCAGTAGCGGCAGCAAGTGCGATTACCGGAAAACTTTCCGGACCGGATGAAGTAGCATAGGTTTAAGAAAAAGGAGAGTAAACATGAAAGCAGCAAAAGGTCATGTATTCAAATACGGAGACAACGTAGATACCGATGTCATCATTCCGGCAAGATACTTAAATTCTTCTGATCCGAAGGAACTGGCATTGCATTGCATGGAAGATATCGATAAAGATTTCGTGAAAAATGTCAAAGCTGGAGATATCATGGTGGCAAATAAAAACTTTGGATGCGGTTCATCCAGAGAGCATGCTCCGATTTCTATAAAGGCAGCCGGAGTAAGCTGTGTTATTGCAGAGACATTTGCACGTATTTTTTACCGCAATTCGATCAACATCGGACTTCCGATCATTGAATGTCCGCAGGCGGCAAAAGAGATCGAAGCCGGGGACGAAGTGGAAGTCAACTTTGACACAGGAGTGATCACGGATGTGACAAAGGGTACCTCATATCAGGGTCAGGCGTTCCCGCCGTTCATGCAGAAAATTATTGACTGTGAGGGACTGGTCAACTATATTAACCAGAAATAAAATGAAAATGAATGAATAAGAAAATCCGTCAAAGACTGGGACTGCATTTCTATGCAGTGGGGCTTTGGCGGATTTTTTTGTTTTGTCGTAATAAAGAAAATGTGTATCATTTTGTGCATGAAATGATCAATTAAGTCTATATGTTTCTATAAAATTTTCAAATATAATAGGAATCATCCTGCATGGGTTTCGAATCTGTTTGTTTCAGTTTACGGTATTGCAGGGGTGACATACCTGTATTCTTTCGGAAAATCTGCGAAAAATACGACTGTGATGAAAAACCTGTGCTGGATGCAACTTCTGCAATCGAGCGACTGGAGCTGAGCAATAGTTCTTTGCTTGCAGCGAGTCTGGTTTCCATCAGGTAATTGATGGGGGATGTTCCAACATACTCCGTAAAAGAATGTGATAAATAAAATTTGTTGATATGGGTGATTTCAGCGAGCAGATCTAAAGTAATATTTTTTGCATAATTAGCATCAATATATTTTTTCGCAACAAAACATTCCTTTGATATTTGCAAAGTGGTATCAGATATGACAGAAAGATGCTGTTCGCGTGTAATATAAACAAGCAAAACCTGTAGGAGACCATGACAGATTGCTTCAAAACCTGGCTTTCTTGCATTAAACTCTTTTATCATAATCTGGGAAAAATTAATAAAGTGTGTTTTGGCGGAACCATAATTATAGTAGCTGTATCCTTTTGGGTTAGCAGCGTTTTGGGAATTAAAATAGAAAGCGAGCCCTTCTACACCAAATACAATATAGGTCATAGGATCGTTTGACATCGTTTTTTCCGTATGTTCAATATGTGGATTTATGATTATCAGATCGTCTGCACATACAGAAACCGTATCATTTTCAATGTAAAATACACCTTTTCCACTGATAACATAGAAAAGTTCAGAAAACTGATGGGTGTGAGGGTGGCTTTGCCAATCCCCTTCGTATTTAGAAATAGAAATATAACGAAGTTTAAAATCCGGATCGGGTACTCCTTTGTACTCAAAATTAATTAATTCATTACTCATTTGTATTATCTTCCTGTTGTATCAAATTTTATATCTTATAGATTAAAACCGCAATATTACTAAAATAATGTTGTGAAACTGATGAATAAAATAGCAATTAAATAGGGTTTCTTATTGCAAGTATACAGTAATTTATGATAAATGCAAATATTTTATTGAGTATAAAGCAAGATATATAAAAATTAGAGCAACATAAAAATTGAAGCAGTTGATGCAGACAGATATACTTAAAAACATCAGGTGATGAGACAAGAAAGGAGAAGACAGGAATGACAAAACAAACAGGCAGACTGACATTGCCGACCGATGCAGACATTGTCGAGGAAACCATACGATTGAAAAATCTTCTTGGAGCAGATGCATTGCGTGACTGTGACGGAACGGAGATGCCGGATGCGTTATTGAATGAGCCGGTAAAGAAATATGCAACGTATTATACGACCAGAAAGGATAATGCCTGGGCCGAGCAAAATCCGGAAGAGATTCAACAGGAATACCTGATCAGCAATCGTGTAACTGCAAGAAGTGAAAAACTATGTATAAGATTGATGGAAGGATTTCATACACAGCAGTTAAAAGTCAATACGTTGGATGATCCCAAAAGATGGTGGGAAGTAATTGATCGCACAACGGGTGAAGTGGTTTCTGTCGATGACTGGGAATTAAAAAAAGAACGGGAAGAAGTTGAAATAAAAACCATTCCTTATCATGAATATACGGTAAGTTTTCTGGCGTTTTTAATATGGGATCCTGTACATATGTATAACTTTATTACAAATGATTGGAAAGATACACCACATCAACTGACATATGATGTGCGGCAGCCGAAAACCCAGAAGTACGTAAAAGAAAAATTAAAACGCTGGTGTGAAGAAAACCCGCAGATCGACGTGGTAAGATTTACGACTTTTTTTCACCAGTTTACACTTACCTTTGATGATAAAAAACGTGAAAAATTTGTAGAATGGTTTGGATATAGTGCAAGTGTAAGTCCATACATATTAGAAAAATTTGAAAAGTGGGCAGGGTATAAATTCAGACCGGAATTTATTGTGGATCAGGGATATCACAACAGCATGTTCCGTGTGCCAAGTCGTGAGTTTAAGGATTTTATTGAATTCCAGCAGCAGGAAGTTTGTGCGCTTGCCAAGGAACTTGTAGATATTGTTCATTCCTATGGAAAAGAAGCGATGATGTTTTTGGGAGATCATTGGATAGGGACGGAACCATACGGAAAATATTTTGCAGAAATTGGTCTGGATGCAGTAGTTGGTTCTGTTGGCAGTGGTGTGACACTCCGTATGATTTCAGATATAAAAGGGGTTAAATATACAGAAGGAAGGCTTTTGCCATATTTTTTCCCCGACGTGTTTGGAGAAGGCGGAGATCCCATAGGGGAGGCAAAGGACAACTGGATGAAAGCGAGAAGGGCAATTTTACGTTCTCCGCTTGACCGCATCGGATATGGCGGATATTTAAAATTGGCCAGTGAATGGCCGGGATTTATAGAAGAGATTCAAAGTGTTGTCGGGGAATTCAGACAGATACATGAAAATATGAACGGGACGAAATCTTATGTTGCACCATTTAAAGTAGCAGTTTTAAACTGTTGGGGAGGTTTGCGGAAATGGATGTCAAACCAGGTGCATCATGCAATATGGCACAGAGAAACTTATTCTGCAGAGGGAGTGCTGGAATGTCTGAGTGGAATGCCGTTTGATGTGGAATTTATCTCTTTTGATGATGTGAAAAAAGGAATCCCAAAAGATATCAGGGTGATCATCAATGTTGGAGATGCATATACGTCATTCAGTGGAGCTGAAAATTGGATTGATGAAGCAGTTGTAACAACGTTAAGACAGTTTGTGGATGAAGGTGGTGGATTTATCGGAGTAGGAGAACCGACAGCATATCAGCATCAGGGAAGATTTTTCCAGCTGGCGGATGTGCTTGGTGTAGATCGTGAGATGGGTTTTTCACTAAGTACAGATAAATATAACGAGAAAAATCCGCAGCATTTTATCTTGGAAGATATTGAAGGGGATATTGATTTCGGAGAAGGTACGACCCGCATTTATGCGCAGGGAGATCATTATCAGATTCTTGCAATGGATGGAGAATACAGCCAGCTGGTTGTTAATCAATACGGAAAAGGTCACGGTGTTTACTTTGCAGGATTGCCGTATTCCCCTCAGAACTGCCGTATTCTGCTTCGTGCAATTTATTATGCAGCGGGAATGGAACAGGAGATGAAACGATATTACGTAACAAATGTAGATACTGAGGTCACTGTTTTTCAGAAAACGCAAAAAATAGCTGTCATAAATAATTCAGGAAAAGAATGTCAGACAGATCTGTATATCAATGGCGATTTTATCGTAAGGTTGACACTAGAACCAGGAGAAATGCGGTGGTTGAATGAGACAATGTAACTATTGATAATTTATGAGTGGTATCATACCGTCATATTTTATAAAATAAAAAAATAATAATTTTTGCAGGGAGGTATTTTTTATGAAGAAAAAAGCATTGGGATTCATGTTGGCAGCAACTATGACAGTATCTGTGTTTGCCGGATGTGGTGGGAACCAAAATGAAGGAAACACGAACGAAAAAGAAAATGTTACGAACAGTAATGAGGATACGCAGAGTGTTTCCGCAGAAACAAATGAAAATGGAGATGAAACACTTACGGTATGGTGCTGGGATCCCACTTTTAATATTTATGCCATGGAACAGGCAGAAAAGATTTATCAGAAAGACCATCCAGATTTTAAACTGGATATTCAGGAAAATATTTATAATGATATTGAGACAAAGCTGATTACAGCTGCAACGTCAGGAGATTACAGTACTTTACCGGATATTTTTCTGATGCAGGATTATTCATTCCATAAAAATATTGCCAATTTTCCTGGAATTTTTACAGAATTAACAGATTCCGGAATTGATTTTTCACAGTTTACAGAGGGAAAACTTGCAGATTCCACGGCAGAGGGAAAAAATTATGGACTTCCTTTTGATAATGGTGCAACGATTATGGCAATTCGTTCGGATATGGTAGAGGCGGCAGGTCTTACGGTTGACGATTTTAAGGATACTACATGGTCACAGTTTGAGGAACTTGCAAAAAAAGTAGTAGAGGCGAATGGAGTGCCAATGATCGCTTCCTCCGGGGGATCCGAATTACTTATGGAAATGCTGCAGTCGGCAGGAGCCTCACCAATTGTTGACGGAAAGGTTCATATTGCAGACAATGAAGCGTTAAAAAAGACAATGGAAGTTTATAAAAAATTAGTTGATGAGGGTATTATTGCCGAGTATACGGACTGGGATCAGTATATTGCCTCTATGAATGACGGAAAAACAGCAGGAGTGATCAATGGATGCTGGATCATGTCATCCATTCAGGCGGCAGAGGATCAGTCAGGAAAATGGGCAATTGTAAACATGCCAAAACTGGATGGAGTTGATGGAGCCACAAATTATGCAAATTGTGGTGGTGCAAGCTGGGCAGTATCTTCTAACTGTAAGAATACAGAACTTGCATTTGATTTCTTAAAATCTACATTTGGAAGCAGTGTGGAATTATATGATGATCTGTTGCCGAATGCAGGTGCGATTGCAAGCTACATTCCGGCTGCACAGTCTGATGTATATAATCAGGCATCAGATTTTTATGGTGGACAGGCAGTATATAAAGATATCGTTGGATATGCAGGTTCGGTTCCAGCATTTGACTGTGGTGCATACTATTCGGACATAAGAAGTGCATTGACAGATGCAATCACAAATGTTGTTCAGAATAATGCTGATATTGACGGTGAAATGAATAATGCACAGGAAACATTAGAATTTAATATTGAAAATTAAATATGTAAAGTGGTTTGTACCGGGAGCAAATTTTATGTTCCCGGTATTACATTAGGAGAAAATATATGGAGAAAAAAAGGAAATTAAGCCTGGAAAGAAAACATAACCTCACTGGTTGGGCGTTTTTGCTTCCGGCAGCTATATTGATTTTTGTATTTTGTTTTTATCCCATGATACAGGCTCTTATGCTGTCATTTAAGAATGGTATGGGAGATTCTGTAAGGTGGGTTGGCTTTGCAAATTATGCAAGGATACTGAAGGACAAAACATTTTTGCAGTGCCTTTTCAATACTGTATTTTATTTTATCATACAGGTTCCTGTCATGTTGATCATTGCCCTTGTTCTTGCCCAATTACTGAACAATCCGAATATAAAGGGAAAAGGAATCTATCGAACTATGATTTTCCTGCCATGTGCAACGTCACTGGTATCGTATTCTATGATTTTTAAGTCACTGTTTGCGCAGGATGGACTGATCAATCACGTTATTTCTGCGATTGGACTTCCGACCGTAGACTGGTTTCAGAATGCATGGGCTGCAAGATTTGTAATTATAATCGCGTTGGTCTGGAGATGGACCGGTTACAATATGGTGTTTTATCTTGCAGGGCTGCAGAATATTGATTATTCCGTCTATGAGGCGAGTCGTATTGATGGGGCATCACCGTTTCAACAGTTTACAAAGATCACCATTCCGCTGTTAAAGCCTACCATATTACTGACGGCTATTATGTCAACGTCTGGAACACTGCAGTTGTTTGACGAGTCTGTAAATTTAACGGCTGGTGGACCGGGAAAGTCAACAATGACATTGACGCATTATATTTATAACATTTCTTTTGTGGAGACACCAAAATTTAATTATGCGGCAGCACTTTCAGTGTTTATCCTTATTATAGTGGCAATTTTGTCTGCAATTCAAATGAAAGTAGGTGACAAACGTGAGTAAAGGAAAATTATGTATATCACATATTGTATTGATTTTTGCAAGTTTTTTGTCTGTATTTCCACTATATTACATGGTTTGTGGTGCAACCAATCAAAGTATTGATGTGGTCAGGGGAAAACTGCTTCCTGGAACATATTTAGTCGAAAATTTTAAGGCATTGATTGCCAATCAGAATCTGGGGCTGGCAATGATCAATTCATTTCGAAATGCGATTCTTATGACGATTATCACATTATTGGTCTGTTCAATTGCAGGTTATGGATTTGAAATTTATCATGATAAGGGAAAAGACATATTGATGAGTGTATTGTTGTTAGCCATGATGCTGCCATTTGTTGCAATCATGATCCCGCTTTTTAAAATGATCTCTTCCTGGAATCTGGTCAATAGCTGGATTGCATTTGTTTTGCCGTCTATTTCAACGCCATTTATGATTATGATGTTCCGTCAGGCGGCGCGGTCTTTCCCTCATGATATTATAGAGGCGGCTCGTCTGGAGGGGCTAAGTGAAATACAGATTTTTTTCCGGATGTTTGTGCCTGTTATGAAATCAACATATGGAGCTGCAATGACGGTTACTTTTATGAACGCATGGAATAGTTATCTGTGGCCAAAGATTGTCTTTCAAAATAATGATTCCATCACAATGCCAATGCTTGTGGCAAACTTAAAAAGCGGCTACAGTGTTGATTATGGGATGTTGATGCTCGGTGTACTGATCTGTACACTTCCGACGGCGATTATTTTCTTATGTCTGCAGAAAAGTTTTGCAAATGGAATTACGGGGGCTGTTAAATGATAGAAAAAAGATACTGCCTTACACCAGAAGAGTGGGCATATGCGAAAGCCGAACTTGTTCTTGCAGAAAAGCTGGGGTTGATTGAAAACGCCGATATAGAGGCGTTGGAAAAAAGATGTGCAGAAAAAAATGAAGAGAATGCCAGGCTTGAAATGGAGAAAAAGGTATTTTACGGACCGCGCAGATATTCATTGCCGATGTATCTACAGTATGAATTGACGCGTTTCCGGTTGGATTTCGTACAGCCGACAGAAAATATTAGAAAATCAGGAATCAGTCCGGAGATTACAGAAAATCAGAAAAAACGTGAAAATTGCCCGTCACAATTACGACAGTAATAGCATTTCCAGATATTCCATGATAATGAGTGGGGATATACATCTCAGATTTTCAGACTCATTCAGTATATGAATCAGATTGATACTGGTCGATAACATTTAAGATGTGACAGGGCAGTTAAATTCTGATTTTAACGTAACCTGCTTTCTGTAAGGGACATATCCATTTGTTATTACGATTATGAACCGTAAATGAAAATCGGAAGCCGGGAGATAAGTCTGGCTTCCGATTTTTTGTATTTAGATGCTCTGGTAACTTAGTTACCGAGGAGTTTACATAGTTGTTTCGTATGTTTGTTTTCTGGTAACCCAGAAAAAGACGCATACAAAGATAATTCCTTTGATAATCGATGTGGAAGAAAATGCCCACCAGATTCCGTGCAGTCCAAGGGAAGTATTTTTTAAAAAAATAGCAAGAGGGATCCTTGAACCTGTAAATATAATACTGATGATACTGCAAAGGCGGGTCATTCCAAGTCCGGAAAGTGCACCGATGGTTGTCAGTTCAATACACATAAAGCCTTCACTGAATCCAATGATAATAAGATATCCGACTGCGATGGTAATCGCTTTTGGTTCATGAAAGAAGATTGTTGCAATTGTATTTGGCGCAAAGACAAATACAAGAGTGATAATCAGACCCCAGGTGCCAATGGTCCATAGAGAGGCACGATATCCTTTTCGGACACGGTTCATTTTTCCGGCACCATAGTTTTGAGCAGTAAAGGAATTTAAGGCTGATGCAAAACCATCTGCAGTATTCCAGGATACGGACTCAATCTGACCTCCGACTCGTTGTGTGGCAACCGCTTCTGCACCGAAAGCAGATACCATACGGGTAAGCACCATCGAGATAATACAATATGCCATACCCTGAATGGCGGTAGGAATTCCAATCCGGCAGATACCATTTAAGTAAGGTGCCGGAATTTTTGCAAGTAAATGAGTTCCCTTTAATACATTTTCTTTTTTCTGTTTGATAACGCAGATTATCATAATGCTCATAACGATAAACTGTGCAGTTACGGTTGCAATTGCTG
>OJNH01003025.1_pt1 | contig 11109 bp, 11 predicted proteins | sample 1597361 | NCBI WGS metagenome assembly OJNH01 (sample SAMEA2452136, study PRJEB22498) | human gut metagenome | biome: human feces; feature: human gut; material: feces | place: Australia | collected 2012
TAGATAGCATTATTAAAAAGAACACAAGAAGTTATCTTTTTACAGAGGCTAACTATACAGATATTGTTTTAGGTAACAAAATTAAAGCGCAACAACTGATTGATGAATTATTTAAATAACGATATGACGAACGGAGGAAAAAAATATGGTACATACCTATCAGGACGTAATTGTTACATTGACCAGAAATTATGCTGAAAATGTTTTAAAAAATGGAATTAAAGTAACAATTGCAGAACATGTTGTAAATCTTCTGTCAGCTATACAGCAAACATTTGAACAAGAAAATGTAAGCCAGCCCAAAGGTGCTAAATGGAAATATTTAGATAAACTTCCGATTTACTGCATTGCTTACCTTATGAGCAAGTTTGGAAATTATTGCAGAATTAATATGTTGCCTACTCAGACTGGAAATAACAATAAAAACATGATTTTGGCACGTTATCAGGAAGATGGAGTAAACAAAGGAACATGGAGTGGTGGCACACATTGGTCAGAAATTGATGGATTTTTGCAGGAAGTTAATGAGTATAATCCATTCTTGACTAATAGCCAGAGAAATGAGTTATATTCCCAGTTGTTTTCCATGGTTCCAGTTGTGGAACGAACAGAAGATCCCTATTTATCTGCTTTTAATAATGGGATTTTTGATTGGAAGAATCAAAAATTGTTACCGTTTGCCCCTAAATATGTTTTTCTTTCAACGGCAGTTAAAGCATCTGCAATTTGTTGAGTAGAATATCCGTATAAATACATATAAAAAATCAGTTTTACTGTTGGAGCTTCTTCGGGATTTACAATCAAATTACCATCTGCATTATGCCTATATCCAAGCAATTTTGGTGTCAGGGGAATGCCGTTATCAAGACGCATACGGAGTGATGCTTCCATACTTCTGCTTTTAGCGTGCGATTCTTCTTCTGCCATAGAAGCTAAGAAAGATAATGTCATTTGTGAGTCCTCATCAAGCGAAAAGATACATTCACTTTCAAAAAATACTCCAACGGGCGGCTCCATTTCTGCCAATTTTCTTGTTATACCTAAACAATCCATTATGTTTCGTGCAAAACGAGATACATTTTTTGTAATAATCATATCTATTTTTCCTGCTTTACAATCAGCTATCATTTTATTAAATTCATCTCTATGAGCAAGAGAAGTGCCGGAAATTCCTTCGTCAGCATATATTTTTGTTAATATCCAATTAGGGTGTTTTATAACAAAATCCTCATAGTATTTCTTTTGAAGCTCGTATGATGATGTCTGTTTAACATTGGTAGTTGAAACTCTTACATAAATTGCAACCCTTAATATCTCGTCATTATCGTAATAATTTTTACGCTTCTTTTCGGGAAAAAACTCATAATTATCAGGGTCAACCGTAACATTATATTTCTTTTTTATTTTTTCTTTTGCTTGTTCACTTGTTAGTGCTTGGTATCTATCCATTGTTTTCATCACCTATCATCGAAATTTTCTCGTCATCGGGAAGTAATTGCCAATCAGGACTTGGCAAAAAGAAAGTATCTTTTATATCTTCCAGATAATATGATGCGAGAGTAAAAATGTCCTCTGATATAAAATAAATTCCTATAGGATGCTCTTGACGAGCTAAAATTCTTGCACAGAAAGACACCTCATAAGGTTTTCTTGATACATTTGAAATTTTTTGTGTAATTATCAAATCAACCTTACCATCAAAGCAATCAGTTAAAAGTCTGCTCCATTCAGGTGCGTTTTCCATATTTGGTGCAGTTTGTCCCTCGTCAATATAAAAACCTACAAATTCCCATTTTTTACACTTTGCCATTGTGTCAGCAAACATTTTTTTGTGGTATTCAAGATAATCTTCGTGGCTTGTCTGATTGAAATATCGTATGTAAATAGCAACTTTATATTTATGTGATGTTCTTGGTCTCTCACGCCTAATATTATTTAACCATACTTTATGTTCTGCCACTTGTTTTGCCTTTTCTGTTTCATCTTCAAAAGCTAATGCCATCTGTTCACTTGTAACAATGTGATTTAACTCCTTGTAAATATCAATACTGTTATCCATAGCTACCTCCGCACATATTTAATATATTCCTTTTTATTGTAACAATCGTTTTTGCAATTTTACATAATCCCACAGTCAGAATATTGACTGTCAGTCATAATTTGCAATAAAATTTTTTGACAAGAATTCTTATAGTGTTGTAAGCTGATATATAGGGGTGTAACTATAATATAGTTATAAATTATTTTAAGGAGGCTATATTATGTACATCGACTATGTATCAATCGGAGAAAAAATCAAAGAAGCAAGGAGGGAAAAAGGCATATCGCAGCAAACATTAGCAGAAATGGTAAACTGTTCTACAAGTTATATCAGTTATATAGAAACGGCAGAAAAATGTTTGAGCTTAAATATGCTGATTTTATTAGCAAATGCTCTTAACTTGTCTGCTGATGATATTCTGCAAGATAGCTTGGTAAATGTTATAAAAATCAAAAAAAGAGATTTTTCAAAATTGCTCGGAGATTGCAACGAATATGAAATGAAAATACTGCTTGATATTCTTGCTAAAGCAAAAGACTCGATACGACAAAATCGTGAATTTTTTAAATAAAAGAATTTATGTTTTTTTCAAAAGTGCTTATGTTTTCGCATTTTTTATGACAAATCAAAAATTATCTGCTATAATTTTTTAGTAAAAGAAATGGAGTGATGAGAAAATGTTTTATATTTCAGGAGATATACACGGATGTGTTGCTGATGTTATTTCTTTTTGTGAGAAAAACGAACTCGAAGCAGATGACACTATAATTCTGCTTGGTGATGTTGGATTAAATTATTTTGGTAATGATAATGGAGATAAAAAAAGAAAAGTAGCATTAAATAATTGCGGTGCAAAAATATTTTGCATACACGGCAATCACGAAATGCGACCTGAAACTATAGCTACATATAAAGTTGTTGAGCGTTATGAAAACTTGGTATATATAGAAGAAGAATATCCCAATATTGCGTTTGCTATTGACGGAAATATTTATGATATTAACGGACATAAAACTATTGTAATTGGCGGAGCCTATTCTGTTGACAAGTATTATCGTTTAGCTCGCAATGCACAATGGTTTGAAGATGAGCAGCCATCGGAACAAATCAAGCAAAAAGTAGAGTCTGCACTGAGTAAAGTTGATTGGAAAATTGATGTGGTTTTATCCCATACTTGTCCGGCAAAATATATACCTACAGAATGTTTCTTACCTATGATTGACCAAAACACAGTTGATAACAGTACAGAAAATTGGCTTGATACTATTGAGGATAAGTTAAACTACAAAAAATGGTATTGTGGACATTGGCACATAGACAAGAGCATCGATAAAATGCGTTTTATGATGCACGATTATGTTCAAATAGAAAAGGACTGATATTGTGAATAAGATATATCATATTGAGCTTGATGATTATTCAACACCTGCGTTTGTTAGTTTTGGCAAAAATTATTATGGCACAATGGAAGATATTGAAGAATTTATCACCAAGTTTAAAGATGACGAAAATGATGAATTGGTTAAGGCATTTCAGGAATATAAAGACGGAAATAGAGATGTTGAAATTACTGTCGCATACAGAAAGAGGAAAATGCTTGAAGAAGTAAAGGTATATGGCAGTAAAGAAATAAATTCCGGCAGTTTCGAGTGGGAACATACTAATGTTTGGGGTTTTCCTTATTATTTGAGATGTGAAAGTTTAAATTCGTTGCATTTTTGGATAAAAAACGGTGTGATATTATATAGAGTAATAAAAGCAAGGTTTACAAATTTACAATACAAAAATACTATTGGTGAATGGACTGACATAAATGCAATATGGGGATTTCCACATATTATTGAATTTGGAATGTATAACACTCTTATGGTAGTTGAAAAAAAGTTTGATACAGTTAAGGAACTCAAAAAAGATATGCAAAATTTTACGCATGGGGTAAGAAATTATACTATTCTGTACATATTTTGTTCATGTTTTGTACATATTTTTACGCTTTGCTTATCGTTATCGTAAGATTTTATACAGGATCAATAACCTTCCTCTTCAAAAGAAAACAATATCTTCTGGCTCTCCGGTTCATACATATTCTCTCTGGTGACAATGGTCGTGGCAGTATCCACCACGCTGGGACCGCCTGTCTGTCCGTTCATCAGATTAGCTGCTGTCTCCACTCCGAGATATCCCATAGCATATGGATTCTGTACGATCAGGGCATCTACTTCTCCGGTCTCCAACATTCCCACAGAGACCACATTGGAATCAAAAGCCACCACCTGGATCCTGTCCGCCCGGTTCAGATCCCGGATCGCCCAGCCTACTCCGAGACTGGTCCATTCATTAAAGGTCACCACCACATTGATCCTGGAATCGGACAATAGCATTTCCTTGGCTCCCGCTCTGGCATCTTCCGTGGTGGAGAGCACATTGATCGTGGTTATATTTTTGACCCTCGGATCCTGCTCCACCGTCTGCCGGAATCCAAGCTCTCTCTGTTGTCCGTTAGCGGAATTCACATCATAGTTCACAATACCGATATATAATTCCTCATCATCAGTGGCAAGCGCTGCTTCCGCTGCCTTTATCCCTGCCTGGAGATTGTTGGTTCCGATACGGCAGCTGACCTGACTGCTGTTCACATCACTATCGATCACGATGATCTTGATCCCTCTCTGTGCCGCCTGATCAATGATCTCGGCATTGGCATTATAATCCACGGCAGAAAATATGATCACGTCCACACCGTCATCCATTGCCCGGCGTACCATCTCATTCTGCGTTTCATAATCTTCCTCCGCTGCCGGCCCATCAAAAGATACATTAATATTGTACTCCGTGGCTGCTGCTCCGGCTCCGGCAAAAACACTTTTCCAAAAAGCACTTTCTGTAGATTTTACGATCATTGCAACCCGTGTCTTCTGTGTCTCCGCTTCTTGTCCACAGCCACACAGCCCGGCTGCCAGGATTCCCGCAAGCAGCAGGGACAGTATTTTCTTCCTTATCTTATTTCTCATACCTTCTCCCATCCTGCCGCTGCATTTTCTTCTACTTTAGGCATCCGTATCGTAACACAGGTTCCCACATCCAGTTCACTTTCAATGGACAGTCCGTACTCTTTTCCGAAATATATTTTGATCCTGTCGTTTACATTTTTAATACCGATACCGGAATTATCCCCCGGCTCCTTATGCAGAATGGATCTGCACTGTTCTTCCGACATACCGACCCCGTTGTCTTCCACCCGGAAAATAACATCCTCACCTTCACTGTAGATCCGGATCTGGATATGTCCCTCATCCACCATGCGGTCCAACCCATGATATATCGCATTCTCAATGATCGGCTGTAATGTGATCTTATTGCAATAATACTGCAGACAGTCTTCTTCTATCTGGAAGTCATAGGAAAACTGGTTCTTATACCGGAAGTTCTGGATCTTCAGATAGCTTCTCGCATGTTCCACCTCTTTTTGAATCGTGATCAGCTCATGTCCCTTGCTGATACTGATACGGAACAGCTTGGCCAACGCGTTGACCATCTCCACGGCATCCTGACATCTTTCTTCTTCACACAGCCAGCCGATGGCATCCAGTGTGTTATATAAGAAATGAGGATTGATCTGTGCCTGCAATGCTTTCAGTTCTGTTTTCCGCAGAGATATTTCCTCCTGACGTACCTGATTCATCAATTTCTGGATTTTTCGTACCATGTGCTCATAGGACTGGGATAGTGCCTCGATCTCCATAGTCCCTTCCACCGGACGATAAACATATCCCGCTGCATCCTTTTCAAACTCTCCCATAGCCCGGATCAGGCGTTGCACCGGGTTCGTCACCAGTCTGGAGACCAGAAAGCTTACCAGCATTGTCACCAGCAAAATAATGGTAAGCATCACGCAGATATTGCCCAAAAGTTCCATTTCCTTGGCTGTCACCAGTTCGCTGATATAACTGACTCCCACAACCTTCCAGTCACAATTATCCAGAGACCTCACGCTGCAGATCAGGTCATCTGTCTCAAAAGAACCGTTGCTGCTCAGATCCAGTCCGGCGGTTGCCTCTTTTTTCAGCCCGGAATATAATAGCTGTTGCTGTGGATGATAGATAATCTCTCCGTTGCTGTCCGTAATAAAGCAATAACCATGTTGTCCGATTCCCACGTTATCCACATAATCCGATATTTTAGAGAAACGGATATCAATGACAACCCGCATCCTCTGACCGTCTGCCCCGGTAAGCTCCTGAAGCACCGATACCACCCAGGGATAATAGTCCTGCAGAAGAGACTCCACATGCGGTTCTGACAAATAAAGCACGTCCGGATTGTAAGAATCCAGTGCAATATAAGACAGATCTTTCAGATAATGCTCCTTCAGAGTATGCGTCCCTGTATAGGAATCCGTCAGCCGTCCCTGTTCATCGTAAATATAGACAGCCACGAGATCCGAGCGTACATTGCAAAGCGTCTCCAGGGTCTGGTCGGATTTTCCTCCGCTCTTTGTCAGATTCTGTTCGATCAGGCTCATGATCTCCTGCATGTCCCCGATATAGTTGGAGATCGCATTGGATGCCTGTGTCACCGCCTGTTCACTGCTGGTCTGCGCTGCCTGTTTCATACTGGATACATACAGTGATAAAAAGAAAAAGGTAGACCACAGTAAAAAAAGCGTAACCAGTCCGACCACCAATATCGTAATGATAAAAGAAAGTGATGCTTTCCGTTTTTTCATAATGATTCTTTCTCCTGACGCATGGCATTGGGAGACATTCCGCAATATTTTTTAAAGCAATAACTAAAATAATGCTGATCGCTGTAGCCGCAGCGTTCCGCGATCTCCCTCATTTTCATTGCGCTGCCCAGTACCAGCTCTCTCGCCGTCTCGATCCGTTTTTTGGTCAGCAGGTCTACGAAGCTGGCTCCGGTCTCCTTTTTGATCAGTGCGCTTAGATAGTTCGGACTTACATGAATGTTGTTGCTGACACCCACCAAAGACAGCGTCGGATCACCATAATCCCTTTCGATGATCTGCATTGCCTTCTCACACAGGATCTGGCTGCTTTTTTTCTTGCCGGCGTTGATCAGCTCCCAGACCTCCAGACATAAGGACGTAAAACGGTCTTTTACCTCTCGCACCGGACCCTCCAGCATGGCAAACCGCTGAAACAGGGCGCTGTCATCCGTCACGGTATAAGCTATACGGATGAGTGCCGATGACATTCTGAAAATCATAAACTTGCATTTTAACTGAGCATCCTGTTCCGACTCCAGTTTTTCAAAAACAGTTTTCAGATACTGCTCCAGTTCTGTGCGGGAACCGCTTCGGATCAGATTCTCCATCTGCACCACGTATTCCGAAGCCATTTCCATATCCATGGAGTTGTCCCGTTCCTCATCCGCGATATAATGGATCCCGCTCTCTCCCGGTTTGCAATATCCCAGTGCACTCATGGCTCCGTGGTATGCCTCGTGACATTCTCCCAGACGCTCTCTGATACGGCTGACACCAATGTGGCAATGCATGTTCAAAATACGCTCCGTACTCTGTACCATCTCACCGACTGCAATATGAAGATATTTTTCAAACGTGGTCCTCGTAGCCGCCAGTATCGTTATGATCCGCCCATCCATGGCAAAGCTGTAATGCTTCATATATTTTTGCAGGATCATATCAGCCGAATGTGCGAGCTCCGGCCGGGTGCAGTTCTGTCCGTCTCTGTCTTCCACCGAGATTGCCAGTACAGCATACTCAAACGAGTTATTCCGGTCCTTCAGGAATCCATTCGCGATCGCCTGTTCGATCAGCTTCTCTTCTCTCTCTCCACTGTCGAAATTTACATAATCATCCAATAGCAGCGGTAGAAAAAACTGCTGAAGATTGGGATTATCATTTTTTCTGGTGTCAAATTCCGCAAAAATGCCATCGATCTTAAGCTTGATCTTCTTCAGTTCTTCCGTCAGATCCGCCATAGTAATGGGCTTCAGCATATAACTGATAATGTTGTACTGGATGGCCTGTTGTGCATAGGAAAATTCATCAAATCCGCTTAAGAAAGCAATCTGTGTGGTAGGCCGCACCTCTCTGACCTGTCTGGCCAGTTCAATCCCCGACACAAAGGGCATCCGGATATCCGTCAGTAAAAGATCCGGTTCCATCCGCTCCACCAGCTCCAATGCTTCGATACCGTTTTCAGCTTCTCCCACCACACGGAACCCAGTACTTTCCCAATCAATTTTCCGTATGATCGCTCTGCGTAATTCTTCTTCATCATCTGCAACTACAATCGTATACATAGGTAACCTCACTGTTTTATTTTAAACTAAGTATCTGCGCGGAAAATGCGATCGGAAGAGAAATCTTCCGTGGCGTGTTTTCTCCCAAAAACAAGATTTCCGCGATTCTGCCGTCTCCTGATATGATCTCACCGGTTCCGTATTTCCGATGCTGCACCTTACAACCGGTAACACATGCCTCAATACATTTTTCCACCTCCTGCGCAGACAATTGCTGTACTTTTTTCTGTACATTTTTATGTATGTTTTTCTGTGCTTTTTCCGGAAGGAGCTGTCGCTCCTTCGGCTTTTTCAACACTTCCCCGGAAAACACAGAAGTCATATTCGGTCCAAAAGTAAATATATAAAGCTGTTCCTTTGCACGGGTCATCCCTACATAATAAAGCCTTCTCTCTTCTTCGTAGGCATTTGCCTCCGGAGAGTCCGGTCTGCATCCCCCGGGCGGGATCGCTGCCGGCAGTACTCCGGCCAGCATATCCGCCAGATAGACCCTTGTATATTCTAATCCTTTGCTGGAATGGATCGTCGACAGGATAAATTTGCTCTCCGGATCGCCACATCCTTCCCGGATCATCTCCTGCAATTTCTGTAATCTCTTCGGGAAATCAAACAGACTCTCCTCCCGGTCTCCCAGTACTTTCAAGATCTCTGCTTTACCACTGTCCATACCGTGGCTATCCATGAATTCCTGGTATCCCATATAATTCAGGATCCGGTAGATCGCCCTGCCTGCCGTCTCATACCTCATATTGTCCAGGTGCGTTGCCAGCGCCCTGCACTGTTTTCTGGTATAAACGGACACATCTTCCTGCTCTGCGACCATATCCAGCAATGTCAGTCTCCCGGTATTGGCATCAACCGCTTCCATTGCCGCCTTTTTGCTGATTCCGGCACCCATTTTATAATAAATCCTCAAAAAAGTCTCCCCGTCCCATGGATCCAGTGACAAATGAATAAAATCACAGATATCGTTCACGACAGGATGTGAGAAAAAGGTCATATCCGTATTTTTCACCCGATAAGACAGACCCTTTCGTTCCAACATATCAATGATGGGAAGTGCACTCTCATTGTTCCGGTACAGTACCGCTGTCTCCTGTTCACAGTCCTCCGCAACTTTCAGCAGATAGTTATATTGTCCCTGTCTGGACACTGCCCTGATCTCCGTGACACAGCCACCGGCTGCTCTGGTTGCGGTCATGGTCTTCGCATGGCGGTTCCGATTTTTCTGTATCAGTTGATCCGCTGCCCGGACGATCTCCTGTCTGCTGCGGTAATTCGTCTCCATAAGCAGCAACTGCGCCCCGGGATGTCTGCTTTCGAATTCCACCAGTGCCCTTGGATATGCCGCCCGGAACCCGTAAATACTCTGATCTTCATCCCCCACCATGAACAGATTTCTGCTTTTTGCCGCCAGCAGATCCATCATATCATGCTGTATCTTCGAAGTATCCTGTGCCTCATCCACACAGAAATACTGATATTTTTCTCTGAAGTACGCAAGCACCTCCGGATACTGTTCGAGAATCCGCAGAGCATAGATCATCTGATCATCATAATCTATCATTTGCATCTGTCTGAGTTTCGCATTATACGCCTGAAAAATCTCCGGGAACTTTTCCACTTCCGTATCCATATCGCGGATTTCTTCCGGTGTCAGACGCATATTTTTCGCGTAAGTGATCTCCAGCTGTGTTTCTTTGATATCGTTTTCCGTAGCATACTTTCCGGTCACTTCTAGAAAGGACTGCTTAACCGCGGTGGAAGCTTCTTTATCTGCCACCTGAAATGGTGTCTTCTGCGTCCGGTATGCAAAATACTGCAATACTTTCTGAGAAATTCCGTTAATCGTACGGAATTCCAATCGCTTTGCATCTTCCTCCCCGAATATTTTGGCAAATCTTCTGCGCATATCCTCGGTGGCAGCCACAGTATAAGTTACGGTCAGAATGGATTCCGGTCGGATCCCCAAGCAATAGATCATATATCCCAGTCTGCTGACCAGCACGGTAGTCTTACCGCTGCCGGGTACCGCAAGCAGCAACACCGGGCCGTCCACTGCCCTCACTGCCCGAAGTTGTTGTTCATTCAATTGAATATTATATTTTTCCGTAAAATCAGTGAAGTTCAATGTCGCCCCCTGCCTTCATGGGTTTCCCATCCAAGATTGCCTCCCGAAGAATACCGTCATCTCCGTAGGACAATTTTAAGGAGAAAAATGGCCGGTTTTCTCGCAGTAACCGGAAGAAAATCTTGTCTCCCTCCCAAAGATTCAATTCTTCTATTCTGTCCATATCGACCCATTCCAGGGTGCCTTCATCACATTCCACAGGAGTTCCTGAGAATCCATCCGCCGTATAGAGACACATATACTCGTATTCCTCACCGCATACAAATGTGATCAGGCCTCGAAACCGGTATGAAGTCAGTGTGTATCCCGTCTCTTCTTTTACTTCCCTGAGCACACATTCCTCTGGGCTTTCCCCTGCCTCAAAATGACCGCCTACTCCAATCCACTTATCCTTATTTATGTCATTTTCTTTTTTCACTCGATGAAGCATCAGATACCTGCCGCCCTGCTCTATATAGCAAAGCGTCGTAAGATTACTGCCCTTCTGTTGTATACCCATCAAAGTTCTCCCCCTCACAAATGTCATATTAAAGATAGTATAACAGATTCCGGGTGAGCACACAAATAGAATGTTGAGAGTTACGAGCCATGCAAAGTCAAAACGGAAACAGCGATCTGGGAGCTTGCTCACAAGTCGCTGTTTTTGTTT
>OJNH01003029.1_pt1 | contig 11100 bp, 7 predicted proteins | sample 1597361 | NCBI WGS metagenome assembly OJNH01 (sample SAMEA2452136, study PRJEB22498) | human gut metagenome | biome: human feces; feature: human gut; material: feces | place: Australia | collected 2012
ATACAAGCCTATATTACAAAAACCATTGGCCCCACGTGGACAAGTACGACGTTCCATATCGTTACCTACAATCCGGTAACTATTATTACCGTTGGCCCAAAGAATCTCATCATTATAATATTGAAACAACTCATATACAGACAAATTAGGATCAGGCAAGCCATTACTACCAGGTTTGGAATAATATAACTTATGCCCTTTAGCTTCAGCAAAAGTAAATAAAGTCTCTAAATGTGTCTTGGCTGTATTCCATTTCGTCTTATCTTCATCTGGAAATAAATGCTTACCATCTTTATTTGTTAATTGTAACGCTTCTCCATACCCTCCATTAAAAAGAGGAGAAGCTGCATAAACCCACAATTTAGCACGCAATGCCAACACTGTTACTTTGGTCGGGCGTACAATTTCTTTCAAATTATATCTATCATTGTTATGTTCGTAATCCAGACTACCGGATGCACTCTCTGTGAACAATGTTTCTGGTAACGCATTCGAATCAAGAACTTCCTGCAATAATCTATCAATATAGTTTACAATCTCATCGACAGAGGCTCTCGGATAATCAATCGTCTTATTCTCCGGGTCTTCTATTTCCGTTATTAAAGGAACTGGACCATATAATTCAAAAAGAGAAAAATAACTATATGCAATCAAAAATTTAGTTTCCGCTTTCAAACGATCCATATCTTTTTTACTGATATATGATACATCTTGTTCCGAACCCATATAGTCTTTGGCATTATCTAAGAAAATAAATCCCTGTCTTATATATTTATATAAGGTAGCCCAACGATGAAACGAAGCGTTCGACGAATTGAACCCTGTCAACATCTGAGTACCGACAGCTGTTGTATTAGCTACTACTTGCCCAGACATTAAATTCCATATACCGGTAAATCCGGTAGTAGCCTCTTTTCCCATTTCCGAATAATTAGGAATACAATTATAAATATTAGCTTGCCAACGCTTTGTATATCCCGGGTTATTGAAAACTTGTTCCAATGTAAGATTCTCCGATAATTCCTTAGATACATCTAAATAATCACATGAGATAAAACTCCCAAGCATTCCACCCGCAACAAGTGCAATATATACGAACTTTTTAACCTCTTTCATAATATTCTATTTTTAAAATGTAACTTCAAGTCCTATTGTCCATGTCCCGCATATCGGGTATTTTGATCCGGAATTAGATCCACCCAACTCGGGATCCCAGTATTCTATATTATCCCAAACAGCCAAATTAGTACCTTGAACATAAATTCTTAAATTCTGCATACTGATTTTACGTAACATCTGTTTATTGAACTGATAACCGAACTCTACATTTTTCAAACGTAAGAAACTACCATTACGATACCACCATGTGCTTCCATATGCATTATGATCGAACTTAGTAGCATGAACACGCGGGAATAAAACATTTTGATTATAAGGATCGTTATTTTGCCAACGGTCTAAGGCCTCCATACGAGCCGAAGAAGCATCTACACCATTGTGAAATGGCATAAAATTACCAGCCGAACTTAAAAGATTGACAGAAGTTTGTCCTACTCCCTGAAAAAATACTCCAGCAAAAAAGCCCTTCCATTCTAAATTTAATCCAAAGCCATATACCAACCTAGGGTCTTCCGGATATAGACCGTTTTCATAGGTTTTATCCAATGAATCAATCTTCTTGTCTCCATTTAAATCTTTATATTTGATATCACCCGGAGCAACTTGGGTACCCGGATTAGGCATTCCCTCCTTTAAAGTATAAGTCTTACTTCCATCAGCATTTTCTACAATATCGAAATCATCGGGAGTATACAAACCTTCGGCTACATATACAAACGGTTGGCCGATAGACTGACCTGTATAAGCCTGGTACTGATAAACTTGTGGTACTTCATCATATTCCTCTACCCTATTCTTTGCATAAGTAAGATTACCTCTCACTGATGCAAATACCTGTCCAATCTGTTTCTTTAATATCAAACTAGCATCAAAACCTGTATTAGTGGTTACTCCGAAATTCTGCCAAGGACTATTTCGGAATCCAGCAGCCGAAGGTATTGTTTTTCTGCGCAATAAAATATTATTACGGCGATTGTGAAACCAATCTACAATCAAATCTATACTCCCTCTGAAAAGGCCTAAATCAACTCCAACATTCACTTTACGCTCACGTTCCCATGTCAAATTCGGCGTTGCAAAATCTTGTTCGATAATTCCGGCACCTACAGCTCCAGTTACATTTCCATTTACGCCCGGTGTCAATCCCATATTATATCCGGGACCTCCCGTAGAAAGTGCTTCTCTATAAGGAAAACGAGAACTTGAACCAATTTCATCGTTACCGGTAATACCGAATGAAGCTCTCAGTTTCAATTTACTTAAAATGTTTTCTAAAGGTTCCATAAATTTTTCATGGCTGATATACCAGGCAGCACCGACAGCTGGGAAAATTCCCCATCGATGTCCGGATGCAAAATTTTCACTACCCGTTGCACCAAAACTACCTTCCAACATATAACGATTATCATAGCCATAAGCAGCTCTGGCTACTACACTTTGTTTTCTATAAGGTAATAGTTGTATACCCGTTACATTCTGGTTCTGACTTTCTTTCTGCATATATAATAAAATACCAGACACATCGTGTTTTTCCTGAAATAATCTTTTATAGTTCAAAGATGTTTCAATATAAATTTTCTTTTCACCACCAGAACTTGAATACGTTGGATTACCTAATGCAGTACCTTGCTTTACTTCTGTTTTTATTAGATTACCAGTTTCATCTCGCCCTGTAGCATAAAAAGAGTTAGGAGATTTCTCGCGTTTTATCACAGAATAGGCCGATGCATCAAAACTGACACTTCCTTTCCATGAGAGCCCTTTTGTTATTACATCTAATTTCTGCTCTAAAGAAACTTTAGACTGGGCATTCATGCTCCAACTCTTGGTATATCCATAATGATTCAACATATTATATGGATTGGAACGGGTAGTTGGATCATATGTATAATGTTCCGAAATACTTCCATCAGAATAATACATAGGAATATAATGAGTGGGAAATTGAGTAATCATATCAAAGATAGCATCTGAACTATTTCCTGGATTATTCTTAGTTTTATATTGTCCGCTAAGGTCTACTGATATTTTAGTTGTCGATGTGATATCCATATCTACATTCGTACGTAGATTATACCGATCAAGACCAATATTAGCATCATACTTTTCTATTGGATTGGATTGAAATATACCATTTTCCTTATAATAAGCTCCTGATACAAAAAACTTTGTTTTTTCTGTTCCACCTCTAAAATTCAATGTATAGCGCATATTATGCGTCTGGTCTGATAATAAGTCCATCCAATTTACGTTAGGGTATAAATCCGGATCTACTCCCGTACGATATTTCTCCAATATTTCATCCGAATAAGTTCTGTTAAATGTATTCCAATCAGGATTACCAGCTTCATTCCACTGCCCTTCGTTATACAAAGACAAATAATCATAAGCTGGCAATAATTCCGGCATTCTTGTAGGAGTTACAATACTATATTGTGCTCTAAAACTAATATTTGTTTTTTGTGCTTTTCCCCGTTTAGAAGTTATCAATACTACGCCATTAGCACCTTCTGAACCATACACTGCTGTAGCAGCAGCGTCTTTCAATACAGAAAAAGTTTCTATTTCATCCACATCAATATCATCCATCGAACGTGGAACTCCATCTACCAATACCAAAGGAGAAGTACCTCCGGCATATGAACTCTGTCCTCGAATCCAGAATTCTGCACTGTCATTACCCGGTTCTCCGCTTCGTTGAATAGCAATAATACCAGCTATTTGTCCGGCAATGTTATTTGTAAGGTTACGTTGTGGCATCGAGAGTTCAGCTGGCCCAATAGAGTTAATCGAAGCAACTACACTCTCCTTTTTCTGTTGCCCATATCCGATAACAACTACGTCATCCAGATTTACACTAGACTCTCTCATACGCAGATTACCATTTACTCCAGTTTTTACAAGTTTTTCCTCTGTTTCGAACCCAACAAAACGATACTCCAGTATCTGACCATTTTCTACTTCTATTGAATAATAACCGTTTATATCAGACAAAACACCTGTAGATGTACCTTTTAAAACGACAGAAACACCTACTATCGGATTTCCATCTACATCTGTCAACAACCCTTTTAACGTCCATTTTTTACTTTTTTGTTGGGCGGACGCCGGTTTATCATCTGTTCTTGAAATTACAATTTGCCTTCCTGTAATAGAATAAGTAATATCCGTATCTTTAAAAACTTGGCTTAAGACTTTATCTATTGTCTGATTTTTTAAAAAAACGTTTATTTTTCTATCAACATCAATATTTTGATCCAAAAAGAAAATAATAAATTCACTCTGTTTCTCAATGTCAGCAAATACATCTTTCAAAGTTTTACCTTTGGCCTCAATCGTAATAAGTGTCTGATCGGGAAAAGCATAAGCGGAGGCTGTGCTCCAAATAACTGTCAAAAAGAGTATTGAAATCTTCAATATTCGTAAAAAACGCCCCTGTTCGACCTTGAAAAGGTCAAACGATTCTATATTTTTCATACATTTGAATGATTTTAAGTTAATATCTCGGAGTATAAATTAATTTAAAATGAAGCCGGATAATTCACTATATTATCTGGCTTTTTTCTTTTATGTCACGAATCGTCTTTCATTGTATTTATTCATTCTAAGGGTTTAACACTTATGTATACTTTCTCATTTGTTTCATATATCTCAATATTTGCTGCATTTTTTAAAATTTCCAATACTTCCGAAAGTTCATTCTTCAAGTCTAACTTGCCTGTGCAGGTAAGAGTGGATACCCCTTCTCCACATACAATTTCTTTACCATAATATCTGGATAAATTTTTGAAAATATTATCGAGGCGTTCATGATAATATTGATAAAAACCATCTTTCCACAATATATATCTGCTTGCATCCACATTTTTCACTTGTATCCGATTATTCTCATATGCAAACAACTGATTAGGCTTAAGTAATACCCTTTCTTTCTCGTTTGTCCTAACCTCCACTTTGCCACTGACAAGTACTACACGCTTCAATGCATCATCGTTATAGGCAGTAACATTAAATTTTGTTCCCAATACCCTAACTTGCATATTGTCCGTCCTTACAATGAAAGGTCTATTCTTATCAGGAGCAACTTCCAGATAAACCTCTCCTTCTACATAAATCTCTCGTTGATTTTTTACAAAAGTAGTAGGATACACTAATCTTGTACCAGCATTCACCCAAACCTTAGTTCCATCTGCAAAAGTAATCGACGAATTTTTTCCAAGAGGCACAAACAATTGATTATAGCTGATCTCAACGTTTTTTGCCATTACCTCTGTCGACTTTTCTGTCTTAACACGTATCTGCCCATCTTTATCATAAAGGATGTGCGATTTCTTTGTTCCGATAACGAGCTCTTTTTCGTTAGATAATATTAATTGTACGTCAGTAACAGTTTTATCTGGTTCGGGTAAAGATATAATTGCAGACATCATTTTATCTGCATTTAATTCATACCTGATTGCCATCCACCCTCCAACAATTATAACAGCAAAGCAAGCTGCAATCGACCATCTTTGAATGATAGAAAAAATCTTTTTTTTATTGTAATGTTGATTTTCCTGTTTTATTCGATCCCAAAGTGTATCTATCTCTTCTTCTGAAAGCTTTTTGACCGATTCTTCTCTAAAAGCGGCTATCGTTTTTCGAGCTAATTCTATCTCACGACTTAACTGTGGGAAACGCTTTATTTGGTTATTCCAAAATTTGATGTTTTCTGGTGTCGGATACCGTTCCGACATCACAAAATAATCATCCTCCAACAATTGATTAATTTTATATGTACTATAGTCTTTATCCATTTTCACTTATTTCTATAATAGGGACAAGTAAAAATAAATAAAATACTCACTATTTTGAGAAAAAATAAAAAAAATAATTTGTTTATCTAAATAGTACTACTCGCAGTAAAAAAATACACAAATATAACTATTTCTCTTATAAAGATGGGTGCTTGGCAAAGTAACTTAAAATGAATAAATAGAATAACACAGAGTCATAATTATCCCTTATCTTTCTTAATGCCCGTTGAATCAAATTGTGCGCAGATTGATAATTCAAATTCATAATTTCGCATATTTGATCAAAATCGAGTTCTTCTACAAAACGATAATACATAATTTCCCTTTGTCTGGGAGTTAGAATAGAAAGTATATTCTCCACTTCTTCTTTCTGTAATTTTGCTGCTTCATCAGATAAAAATCTGTCTTCAACAGTTTCACTTAAGATAAAAGGAATAGACTCTAAATCAGTATACCTACACTGCTTATCCAATGCATTCAAAATACAATTTTTCAATGAAATCAACAAATAAACCCTAACATTATCGGGTAATGAGAGTGTTTTTCGATTCTTATATATCCTCGTAAAAACTTCCTGAATACAATCTTTTATCAATTCATGATCCATTGTAAAATGAGAGCCATAATTATATAACAATTGTACATACGTTCTATAAAGCCATGAGTAAGCTTGCTCATCCCCTTGCAAAAATTCTCTCCACTTTACTTCACTACTTTTATTACCTATCTGCATGTTGTATATTATATAATTCAAACACGCGAAACTACAAAAAAATAAAAAATTAAGAAAATAATTTTTTATTTTTTTGTAGTTATACGACAAATCATATCTTGGCCGACTGCAAAGCAGCCATCACCAATCGAATATCCGCATAGGAAACCTCGTCTCCCAAAGCTGCTTTTATAAACGTAATGCCACGGGCATCGGCATTCTCCTGCAAATAGCGGGTTATTTTATCCACTTTCTCCCGGGATACCAATTGATCGACTTTAACGGCTCCCGAACGTACATAATGCTCCAGATGTCCCGCAATAGTTCCGGTTACCAACTCGCGCTTCCTGGCAATCTCTTCGATATCCATCCCTTGGCGAAACATGGAATAACTTATCTCTTTTGTATCTATCCGAGGAGTTTTAGCCGCCAAATCTGCAACCACTTCTGTACCCGAACTTTTGGTCTTTTGGGCTCTTTTGACAGGTACTTCCGGCATTTCCGGCTGATGTATTTTATTTTCGGTCACATACCGATTTACCATGTCCAACAGAATATCACCATACTTCTCCGCTCCTTTTTTTCCAAAATAAGGAATACGTACCAAAGAAGCTATATCCCGAGGTAAAAGATTGACGATACCCAATATCGCTTTCTGTTGAATAACCGTATACACAGGAAGCCCGGCCTTAGCTGCTTCTGTATTTCGCCATGCTATTAGCTGTTTATAGAGATCCGGATGAAGAATGTCCGTAGGTACTTCTATCTTTTCTCCCCGATCTGCTTTCGTGGCAGACGAGGATGTACGTGATTTGGAAGCGCCGGTATCTCCCTTTTCGCTTCCCTCGATTGTAAGTACCGCTTTCCGCTTCAAATAGGAAGGCACGGTAAAGCCCTCTTTTTCTGTAAGCAGAAGAGTCCCTTTCTTTATATATAATGCCGATTGAAGCGCTGCCAAAGCTTCGCTGAATTTTTTCTTCAATTCTTTATTATCCGTTTGGATTTTAGTGCCAGCCACCAACGGAGAAAGTATTTCCTCCAACTGCCCGGCAAAATAATGCGCACCGGATATCAGACGCTGTTGCAAGCGATCATCGTGCATATAATCACCGGAAGCATTTACCAACTCCGTATATTGCAATTGAAAAGTATCTCCCACTTTCACAATTTTCGTTTTATATAATTCATCCGCTTCCTTATATCGCTCCAGCAATTTGGGATAAAGCCGGTACAAATGCTCATCCAAGAGACGGAGTACAAGTGCAAAATGACGCTCCAGAGAGTGAAAATCAAATTGTTCGCAAAGTAATTCATAGAAATAACGGTGCTGCAACTTATTCAGTTTTTCCTTATCGGGTGACAGCGCTTCCACCTCACGGGTAAATTCATCAATCGTATCATCACTGATAATCGCCTCTTTCCGAAGCGGAGAACCTAAGACAAGCCCTTCAAGGCTTTTGCAACGGCTTAACGCAACATACACCTGCCCGTGCGCAAATGAAGCATTGGCATCGATAATAGCCCGTTCAAAAGTAAGTCCCTGGCTTTTATGAATCGTAATAGCCCATGCCAAACGGATGGGATACTGCCGGAAACGCCCTTCCACTTCTTCCGTAATCTCCTTCGTTTCAGGATTCAACGTATATTTACTATTGGTCCATTCTTCCGTTTCCAAGAGAAAAGATTCATCATCTCCGTTTCCACGCACCATGATACCGTCTTTGGACACACTTGTTACCAGACCGATCTTTCCATTATAAAACCGATGTTCGCCGGAAGAATCATTTTTGATAAACATAATCTGTGCTCCCTTCTTCACAGTCAATACCTCATCGGCTGGATAAGCGGATTCGGGAAACGTACCTTCGGTTTTTGCCCGAAAGCTATAAGCCTGTCCCGGTAAAGCCACCAGTTGGCGGTCGTTATATTGCTGGGCTTGATAATTATGGGTGGTCAGACGGATGTATCCCTCTTCTTCCTTCGGACGAAAACCGGGAAGATAACGCTTGTTCAGTTCCGTAAGCACCGAATCGTCAGCGGTATTTTCACGTATCCTGTTCAATAAATTCACAAAGGCAGTATCACTCTGGCGATAGATATGCTTTAATTCGATGGTCACATATTCCGTTTCACGCAAAGCCCGGCTACCGAAGAAGAAAGCCGTGTCATAATACGGTTTCAACAACTGCCAGTCATCCTCTTTCACAACAGGAGCCAACTGCTGAAGATCGCCGATCATCAAAAGTTGTACACCACCAAACGGTTTATACCGGTCGCGATACTGACGTAACACGGCATCGATGGCATCCAGCAAATCAGCACGTACCATACTTATTTCATCAATCACCAAAAGGTCCAAACTACGGATGATATTGATCTTCTCTTTCCCGAATTTATGGAAAGTCTGGGCAGACATAAATTTAGTATCAGGCACATAAGGTGCAAAAGGCAGTTGAAAAAAAGAATGCATCGTTACTCCGCCTGCATTGATAGCGGCAATCCCCGTAGGTGCCACCACTACCATACGTTTCGGTGATTTGGCTTTCAGTTCTCTGAGAAAAGTAGTTTTACCTGTGCCGGCTTTTCCTGTCAGAAACAGATGCGTACCCGTATTTTCGATAAATTGCCAGGCGAGCTGTAAATCCGGATTGTTTTCCATACGATCTATAATTGCTTTGTTTTTCTGCCAAAGATACGGAAAACGATGATTATTTTGCCAAAAGGTGGTTTTAACTTTGTATCTTTTTATCAGTTTCACAACGGATCATTTAATAACCACTTAGGCATAAAGCAATATTCTGAAAGAATTTATATCGCGAGAATAAAAAAAAGAGATTAAAACGGAGTGGACACATCATTATAAAACATCACATACAGAAGAAATCTCCACATCAGTTTTAGAAGAATATCTGATAAAAGTCGATAAAATAAAAAAAGAGTCATCTGCTTTTTATAGCGAACAACTCCTTTTCAAATATTATATACCGAATAATTTTTTCGAATACCTTTTTGAAAATTTGTTGTCAATGTTTCAGTATTAATTTCAAAAGGCGATTGCACATTCGTTAACCGAAACACAATCGCCTTAAGATTTTCGTATGCTTTGCCATGTAATTTCACCTCCCTGCGAGACAAAGCATACCACATAAGAGAGAGGAAGTCCACGAAGGATTTTTACAATCTTCCATGTCTTTTCATAACATTTTCGATTGCGACCTGTTCAATGTACTCTTCATAGTAATCATCATATTCTTTTCCGCTTCCGTAACAAGGCTTGTTGCGATCCCATGGTGAAAGATAAATTCCAAATTTCATCCCATAACGACGGCATGCTTCAGACACTTCCCAGACCACATCTCCCCTTCCATTTTTCCATGGACTGGAGACAACGCTAGGGCTGGTATATCTGGTCGGCCACAGGCAGAAACCATCATGATGTTTACAGGTAAGAATTACCCCTTTCATACCTGCATTTTGTGCTGCAGACACCCACTGGTCTGCAACAAACTCTGTAGGATTAAAAATTTGTGGTGTTTCTGTTCCATCTCCCCACTCACGATTGGTATATGTATTCATTCCAAAATGAAAGAACGCATAAAACTCTGTTGCCTGATAGGCAAGCTGGCGGCTGGAGGGAACTATTTTTATTAATTCCTGATCAGTTGGCATTTTATTTCCCCTTTCATTTTACCCTTTTAACCCGCCTGCACCAATTCCCTGAAGCAGATATCTTTGTCCAATCAGATAAATAATGATTGTTGGAATCATAATAATTACAAGTCCTGCAAACAGTGCACCCCAGTCCGTGGCATATTTCTGCACTTCAAACAAGTTTGCCATTCCGATGGGAAGAGTTTTCTTTGCATCTTCCGTGAGAAGAACAAGTGCCAATGGATATTCATTCCAGAAGCCCATGGCACTTAACATCGTAATGGTCGCAATTCCGGGTTTTGCAAGAGGCACCATAACTCTTGATAGCAGTTGGATATTAGTAGCACCGTCAATTCTTGCAGATTCCTCGTAATCTCTGGGTACTGCAGACATAAAGCCCTGTAAAGTAAAGATACAAAAAGGAGAAACCAATGCCAGTTTTTGATTTTAATGATGAACCGAAAGAAGAAAAGAAAGCACCGGAATGCACCTACACTGTGATCCGTTCCAATGAAACAACCGCTTCTCCAGAACATCCGATCCTGGTTCTGGACAACAGTAATAGAAAATGGGAGCACCATTCCTGGGGTGTATTTACAAATCCCATCCGTAAAACAGCTTTTGAATTTCAGGTAGAAGGCGGCGGCACTGTCAGCGCTGACATCTTAAAAGTAGATGCCCGCTTTGTAAGCCTGCTTAAATGGCTGGGCGAGAGCCATATCAATGTACGCCTTTCCGGCTCCAATGAGGCGGACGGGTATGCTGTATACAAGATCCGTGAGATCGCTTTTGGCGGCGGCACCAAGCTTTCCGCAGAGGACG
>OJNH01003031.1_pt1 | contig 11097 bp, 7 predicted proteins | sample 1597361 | NCBI WGS metagenome assembly OJNH01 (sample SAMEA2452136, study PRJEB22498) | human gut metagenome | biome: human feces; feature: human gut; material: feces | place: Australia | collected 2012
CTGGTCGTGCAAATATGCCCGCCGTCAATGGGATTTGGTAGATAACAAGAATCTGGCATATCATTATCTGGGTGATTTCGATTGCGCCATGTTGGGAGTCATCAAGAGCGTGAAGAATTTCCAGGCTACACCGGTTCAGGAAATCTGGCATAATGACGGCGATCAGATATTGGCGTATATGCGTAAGGATTTGATATTTGTATTCAACTTCAATCCTAAACAGTCTTTCACTGATTATGGCTTCTTGGTTCCGGCAGGTTCTTATGAGGTTATATTAAATACGGATAATCCGGATTATGGCGGTAACGGCCTTACCGATGATACAGTGAAGCATTTCACTCTATCGGATCCTCTGTATAAGAAAGAAAAGAAGGAGTGGCTGAAGCTCTATATTCCGGCACGTACGGCAGTGGTATTGAGAAAGACCAAATGATACAAGTGGTAGAATAAAGAGAGAGGCAGGTAATTGTAATTCAGTACCTGCCTCTCTTTTGCTATCTTCTTGAAAATATTTACTGTAATTGAGAATTGATGAAATTCAACATTGTATTTGCATTGTCTTTCATTTTCTTTTGAGCCGGTTTGTCGGCAGACAATAACGGAATCAGTTTATCCAAATATTCCTTGGCTTGTTTAAATTCCTCTTTTGCTTTATCTGCATCTGTTTTCAGCAGAGTTGCGCCTTGATTGTAGTATAATGAGCCTAAGCTATTGAGTGCGTTTACATTGTCGGGCTGAATAGAAACCGCTTGTTTGAAAGCTTCTTCTGCGGCACTGTTTTTCTTGGCTCTTTGTGCCAAAATACCTTGATTTACATAGTAAGTGGCATACAGCTTGGTCAATGTTTTATTTCCGGGAACTGCTTCCAGACCTTCTTTCAGAGTAGCTACATATTCATCATTCTTCTTCAAATCCTTCAATGCACCGGCTTTACCGATATAAGCATTGGCCAAGTTATACTTTTTCTGTACGGCTATATCGAAATATTTCAAAGCGTCCGCCGGCTTCTTAATTTTATCGGCGCAAACACCGCAGTTAAAAGCGATTACAGAGTCTTGGTTGTTGGTCTGTGTCAGATAAGCACTGAATTTTGTGAATGCTTCTTGATAATTTTTAGCCTCAAGTGCGGCTTTACCTTCGTTGACCAATTGTGCAGGGTCAGCATTCTGCGCAAAGAAATTAGTAGCTGCACAACATAGTGCAAGAGATAAGATTAATTTTTTCATATGCTTTTATTATTTTAAAAGTTGATATTCCAAAGTTAGCAGCCTATAACGTAGGAGCAAAACCTTTTTACCTTTTTTGAGCTTTTTACGAGAGTAGTAACAAGTGTTATTTTACGTAAACAAAGATGTTGACGGGATGATAGCGGTTTATCGGGAAGAAAATTCATTAAGATTATAAAACGACGAAAGGCAAGCAGTTTTTATCGACTGTTGCCTTTTCGTTGTGATTCCGTTGCGATTCGAACGCAAGACCCACGCCTTAGAAGGGCGTTGCTCTATCCAGCTGAGCTACGGAACCAGCCTTAATTGCGGTGCAAAGGTACGTTTTTTTATGAAAACTACAAATTTTACATTCAAAATATTTATTGTTTGTATTAAAATGATAGTCTTCTATATGGCAAGCAAATAGTTGTATTACTGAAACACAATGCTTTATACATACATAATATTTTTTAAAAGAGTTGCATCATAATTGGTAATAAGCGTCGTCAGCCATAATGATTGCATCTTCCAAAGTACCGCCACTTTGTTCTACAAATGCGATAATAGCATCTATAAACTCGTTGAAAGAAGCAATATCCTCACCTGCTGTTTTCTCATTATAATCTTTCTCTGTAAAGTCTAAATTTTCTATTAACTCCGTTTTCATATTTACTCAATGATTATTATAGTATCATTATTAAATATCTTTTTTTGGCAAAAATAATATATCGCCATGACTTCTTAGCTATTATTTGCAAATAATATTTACCATTACAATATATTATACCAAACATATTTCTAATAAGAACTTCCCTCTGAGAAGTGTAATGTAAATGTAATTCAAGTCATTACAGCCTATTGGATCCGTTACTAACGATTGTCTATGTTTTTCTAAATCATTTCTTTAAACTGATATCAACGGTAAATGAGTTCTTTTCTTGTTTCGGCATTTCCTCTCTCTTTCTAAAAGACAATTCTAATAACATATTCAACCAAATTAATAATTCAACTCCTATTTGTAGTTAGGATATATACATTACTGAACGGCACTCGGTGATAAACTTCTTATATTTGCACAAATAAACTAAATACTTAATACGATGATATTCAAACGCCATTTTTACATTTGTGCATTCCTATCTTCTATCATTATGTTCGGATGTACAGATAACGACATACCCATAAAAGATAAGGAAGAAGAGAAACCACCCGTAGAGGATGAAGAAAAGCCCGCTCTGCCCTCAGACGAAGATACAGAAGTAACCCTATTCAATATTCTTAATCTGGACTATCCCGGATTGGGTACTGTCAAATCGCTGCATGAAGCCGGTGATGATAATACTGCCTTAAAAGAACTGTTGGTTTACTACATAAACAGAGAGAATATAAAGAATCCCAATGTCACATCAGCTTCTCCCAGTGAGGTAGAGCGTGGTTATGCGGACTATGCCATAGATGAATACCGTTTTTATGTAAACGATAACTATTTGGAAGATAAGAATCTGAAAAAGCCTTATTCCCTACAAAACAGCGATAAAACAATCAATTGGGAATTTGCGCCTAAAGGTGCGGATAATGAATATCAGAAGCAATTGCATCGCCACAATTGGATGCCGCTTCAAGGAAAAACCTATCAAGATTCTCATGATGAGAAATATATGCTTTCATGGAAAGAAGTATATACCGATTGGATTGCCAAGCATCCTCTGCCCGAAGGCAGTCCTGATAAGTTTAAATGGTATCAGCTTCAAGTGTCCACACGCATTATGGGGCAGACGGAGTCATTTGAATATTTCAAAAGTTCTCCCAACTTTACGCCGGAGTGGCTCTCTTTTTTCCTGGTACACTTTGCGGAGCATGCCGATTATTTATCCAAATACAAATATGCCGGTGAAAATAACATCTTGCTAAGCCAAGCAGTGGCATTAGTGTTTGCAGGAACTTTGTTCCCTGAGTTGAAGAATGCCTCACAATGGCAAAAAACAGGTTGTGATATTATCAATGACCAAACTTCAAAACTGTTTTTGGAGGATGGTATGACAAACGACTTGTCTCTACATTATCATATAGGTATATTAGACGGACTGTATGACCTCAAACGACTGCTTCTTCTGAACAAAGTTCCGGAGAATTTACTTTCACCAAATCTCAATGAGGTACTTTTAAAAGCGGCAAAGGTAGTGATGCACTTCACTTACCCCAGCTATTTCACGAAAAACAGTAAAGATTGCAGCCCTGCTTTCAACGATTCATGGGTGAAAACCCGAAGCGTGCTAAATAAGAATTTCAAGAAATATATGGAAATGTTTCCTGAAGATTCCGAGTTTGAATATATGTACACATATGGCAAAAGCGGCGCTTGTCCGAGCACACAAATAAAAACGTTCCAATCTTCAGGCTTTTATGTACTGCGTAGCGGTTGGGACTCACAATCTACCGTATTGATTCACAGTAATAATATTTCTTCAAAATTGGGCGATTCGAGCCATAACCAGCTTGACAACGGTACGTTTGAGCTATATCGTAACGGGCGTAACTTCTTCCCCGACTCCGGTGTTTGTGCATATATGGCAGAGGGTAATGAAAATGTAATGGAGTTACGCAGATGGTTCCGCCAGACCAAAGCGCATAACACGATGGTTTTAGGCAAGACCGCGGAACATGAAGAGACCGGAGCGGAAAACATCAATAAAGCAGCCGGAACCTTATTATTATCCAAAGATGAAAATGAATACCAACTTATTGTGACGGAAAATCAAGGATATACCAACTTCAAACACCGTCGAGCCATCTTCTACGTCAAACAGCCACAAGAATTCTTTGTACTTGTAGATGAAGGATTCGGGACAGCTACCGGATATGCAAAATTATATTTCCATCTTTGCGATGAAAAGTCAGTTGACAATGTTCTTTTGGATAAGGAAGTATTTAGCGCTCATACCACCTTCAATGGTGACAACAACCTATTAGTTCGTACATTCGGAGAAATAAATAAGAATCTTATCTTCAAAGAATTTGATGGTCGCATATCCTACCAGACAGACAGAAAATATGAACAAAGAAAGTCCTATGCGGTTGTCATGCGGAAGCCAGATAACAGTCCTGTACGATATATTACAGTACTATACCCCGTACGCTCTGCCACAGGTCACACAATCAAGGGTCAGTTTAAAGAAACCGGGAACAAGGACAATGTATCTATCAATATAGAAATAGACGGTCGCCCATACGACTTAAATTATAACCTTAATGAATAGCGTATTTACAAAGTCCGTTAACCAATGAAACAGAAAACATTCTTGGCAAACTTTTTTCTTTAAAGTTATGTTATAATAATAATATAAGAAACAGTAAAAGGTATGAAGTGGAACAATCAACTCATAGAACAGTTGCAATGGTCAAATACTATTATCAACAGAGCCGGCAAAGAGCGTGTTGCCAAAGAAGTAGCCGATATAGCCAAAAACGGAGATATAATCGGTGCCGGCTCCGGCTCTACTGTCTACCTGACTTTATTCGCATTGGCCGAACGGATACGCAAGGAAGCGCTCCACATAGAGATAATACCCGCTTCCAATGAGATTTCAATGACCTGCATACAACTGAACATACCACAAACCACCCTTTGGAATAAACGTCCCGACTGGACTTTTGATGGAGCCGATGAGGTCGATCCGCAACATAACCTGATTAAAGGTCGCGGCGGTGCCATGTTCAAAGAAAAATTGCTGATTAAGAGTAGTGGCAAAAGTTACATCATCATCGACCCAAGCAAGAAGGTGGAGCGTTTGGGAAGTAAATTTCCTGTTCCGGTGGAAGTCTTTCCCGGTGCGCTCAATCATGCGGAGCAGGAGATTCGTCGGTTGGGAGCTTCTGAAATAACATTGCGGCTTGCTGTTGGGAAAGACGGTCCGATACTGACCGAAAACGGTAACTTTATCTTGGATGTCCGTTTCGACACCATCGGCTCCGGTTTGGAACAACAGCTCAAATCCATTACGGGAGTCATTGAAAGTGGGCTTTTCATTGGTTATGATGTTGATATTATTACCGCAGAATAAAGATACGCGCGAAAACAATCCCGACTTACAATCCCAGCGGCAGTTTACAAAGATACCAAAGCACAAACAAAGCAGTCCAGGCAATAAGAATGGCCAATGAATATCTCCACGTATATTTAAGCAGCGAACCATAAGTAGACTGCTTATCGTACTGCTGCATATACGTCAGAACAAGCGGCATATAAAACATGAAAGGAGTAATCGCATTCGTTGCACTATCACCGATGCGATACGCGCACTGTGTCATATCCGGAGAAATCCCCATACCGGCCAATACCGGAACGAAAATGAACGACATAAACGCCCACTTCGATGTGGAAGAAACCATAATGAGGTTAATAAGAGCAGTAAACAAAATAAATAATATCAGTATCCACAAACTGTCCGAACGAACGGAAGAAAGCATATTCGCTCCCATTATTGCGATACACTTATCCAGATGTGAATACTCAAAGCAAGCGAACATCTGGGCAGCAAAAAAAGCGATTACGAAATAAACACCCAATAACTTCATCGGTTGGGTCAGCCCCTCTATCACATCACCGTCCGTACGATAACGTCCGGAAGCGAATCCATACACCATTCCCATCAACCCTATCCCCAAAGATAGCAGGAACAGGATACCGACAATAAACGGCGAACGGATCAACCCACCATTAACGCCTCTCAATATCCCCCACGAAGAGAATGTAGCCCACAGAACAAGCGCCGCATAGAGCAAACCGACAATGACAGCTCCCAACAAAGCTCTCTGCTCCTTTCGGGACAACTGCTTATAACCGCAGAACGCATTACTTCCATTGTATTCCCCTAAGCCCGGCAATAGTCTTCTACGGGTTATATGGTAAATAATGAGCACCAATAGGAAAGTAGATGCGCAAAAGAAATAATAATTGCACAGAGGTCCGACCCGTCCGCCCGACACATCCGTCATATCGGCAGCCTCTTGTGTTGCGGCGATCGAGCGTACTCAAAAGTATATTGGCACTATAACCGCACGACACCGATACATAAGCAGCTATAATTCCGCCTACGGGATGCAATCCTACCGAATGGAATAACGTTGCGGCGATAGGCAGCAATATGATATATCCGGCATCCCCCACTACATTGGACAGCAACCCCAAAACAATAACACTGAGTACGATATGCCACGGATTACGTCCCCGGCCGCGTATGCCTTTGCGTATACACGCATCTATAAACCCGGAATGTTGCGCAACTCCTATCCCGAACATCGCCACGATAACCAGCCCCAACGGGGCGAAACCCGTAAAATTCGTTACCACATGGCGCAACAGCCATCGAATACCTTCCGGGCTCAACAAACTCTGTACACGTATCTCCTCGCCTGTCTGAGGCAGACGCACACTCAAACCGTAGACATCGAATATCCACGACAGAAAGATAACTCCCAGCGTCAGCAGGAAGAACATCGTTGCGGGATGGGGCATGCGCCATTTATTCCTCATAACTACTCGTTATCCGGGATTATTCCTCGTCCGCTTCCAGATTGTCAATATCAAGAATACGCAGCTCGAGCGCACGCACCACCAGGCGCGTAGCATTTACTCCCACTCGTTCATAATCTCCAAAAAGGCGTCCTATCAAATCATTCTGCCGTTTCTCCAAAGACTTCACGCCAAACGGCATTCCTTTCAGATTGGCAATCATCTCCTTGGTGTACCCCAAAGCAAGATGACGGAGAAAGCGTTCGTCGTATTCGTCTATATCATAACTGATAACGGCTTCCTGCCGTTTCGCATCATTCCGGACGGAAGTTTTAAAGCGTTCTACAATCTTTTCCAATATGGGATAATTGAAAACGAGTTTCTTCCCGTCCATAACGGCCTGTACATCCGTCTTGGTCAGCAGTTCTCCGGTCTTCAGAATGATACCGTCGGCTCCCGCATCAAGAACATCCACCCATAGTTTCTCATTCAAAATCTCTCCGGTGAATATCAACACATGCACACCCGGATAGCGCTTAAAGATATTGCGGCAAATCTCCACGCCGATAGTGGTGGAACCGCCCAAGCCCAAATCCAGTAAAACAAGGTCCGGTACACCGGTTTCCATCAAACCCCAGAACTCCTGTTCCGTCATGGCGGTACCGATAACTTCCGCATCCGGTATTTCGTGACGGAATATCTCTTCCGTCCCCTTTAACTCCAGCTTTACGTCCTCTACAATAATGACTTTAAATTTCTTTGCTTCCATATTTCATATCCTTTCATCCTTACTTATTCCGATTTGCTCCGGGGAAAAACAATTATCTTCCCGGCTAAATTCTTTTTAGATAACGGGGCAGCGTAAAGTATACGGCAAATCCCCCTTTCTCCGCAGGTTCCGCGTTAATGCGGCATCCTCTTCTTCCGGCGAATTCGTCATGGTCGCGAATAATCTGTTTGCATAGCAGATACTCCGTACCGTGCAACTCTCCCCTTTCACCGGCCGTCATACGCGCCAGATTCGGATAAAACAGTTGGTTCAGCTCTTCCCTTGTCTTCTCCCGCCGCGTGTCTGTAAAAAGAAAACGCACAAAATCATCTTCTACTGCACAAGTCAGGCTGATTTTTCCCGAAACAGGTACAGACAAAGCTTCATCAATCAAGTTCTCCAACAGAAAACGCAATTGGTTTATATCGCCGACAACCGATTCGTCTACCGTTTCCGTACTGAAAACAACAGAAGCCGCAACTCCCCTGCCCGCCTTGCGGAAATACTTCTCCGCAGCTTCCGATAACTCGGAAACAGGAATCACCGTACGCCTGAAAGTAACCTCTTCCAATTGGCGGGATGCGCATTGGCTCAAAATGGAGAATACCCCCTTATAATACTCTATCAGCTCGCTGATAGCCGTTACCGTTTCCCGCTCTTCCGTTTCCGACAACTCACCGGAACGGAGCTTGCCTATCAGTTGCTTTATTCTGTTCGGATAATAAATCGTTTCATGCTTGATGGTAGACAAGCAGTTGTCGAGCACCATATTCTGCACATGCAGCACGCTGTCTTCCCACGACGCACGGCGTGCTTCGTCCTGAGCCGTCTCGATATCCCGGTATTTCGTTGCCAGCTTCACTACCGCATTGAATATCACGATCGCAACGTAACGGGCTATCAGCTCCAGCAACAAGTGGTCGGACTCCTGCTGCGCCTCGCTTCTTACCAGGCACAACACCCCTATGCACTGACTGGAGTTTCCGGCTTTCACAATGAGAGGCAATGCCTGCATTCCACTTTCCGACAGATACCTCTGTTCTTCAAAACAGCGTTGCATCAAGTCTTTCCACACGGATTTATTCTCCGCTGCTCCTTCCAAAGGATTGGACGCGTACTCCAACCTATGGGCAGCCTCGTTATACACCGCAATACTCAACCGCTCTATACCCAACAACTCGTTAACCGCGTCGAATGCATTATCCGCTATGTGTTGCGGAATACCTTTCAGCGTATCTTCTTCCCGTTGTAGCATCTCCTCGTTTTCGGATGCAGGCATTACAGAGGCGGAAAACACCTGCTTGTTGATTTCCAATACCTGTTCCAGGTTCCAACGGTTTACCAATCTCCTGCGGAAATACAGAACATAATACCCCAGACATAGCGTAACCAGCAAAATAATCACCAGCAGGATGCTCACCATCTTATTATTCGTAGAGCGTTCCAGCTCACGGCAGAAATCTTCCAAAGACTGGTCTTCGCCCAGCAACTTGTACAAAGTAGTATAAGCGGCATTATTGTAACTGTACTCATCCCACTGCTTCAAAGCGAGAAAAGCAACCGCCGCCTCGTTCCGGATATCCAGTATCACATGAAAGTCCGAATTAAACATCCTATTCCACCAATCCAGCTCGGCAGGCGTGTCATCCCCGGCCAAAGCCATATAGCGACGCGGCTCTTCGGCATACTTTCCGTAATGCTCATTCAAGCAAATCATCGCGGAGTCTATATATTGCAAAGCCATCGCATATTCACCGTCCACATTACAGTAATAGGCTGCATTGGCATAGTCGGAAGCCCGATTCAGTAAAAGTTCATATTCTGCCTGCAAGGCCGATGTCAGAGAATCGGTAAGCGTTTCCTTCGGCATATCGTTATCTGTCGCTTTATCGCAAGAAACCATACCCAAAGAGAATGCAAGCAGCATTACCGTCAAAACCTTGCGTACTCCTGCCGGCAGCCTGAAATAGAAGCGGCTGCCCTGCCCCAACGTACTCTCTACATCGAACAGGCACACATTAAAAATAGGATTCGTCTTCTTATATTTCTCAATGATACCCTTACAATTCATTAAACCGAACCCGCTGCCCTTATTCTTTCGCAATTCTTCCCGGTCGGGCGCGTCGTTCATTCCGATGGCTTTGGAATCATATACTTTCTCGCCTATGATATGGGCGACATCTTCCGGAGACAGGCCGCAGCCGTTGTCCTCAACGGATATTTCCACATAATCACTCTCCCGACGGGCGTAGATTTTCACCTTACCCCCCTTAGGAGTATATTTGCGCGCATTCTCGGCCAATGTATTTATCATAAAGAGAGTCAAGGCCTTGTCCGCTTTCACGCAGGCATCGGTCGGCTCCACTTCCAAATCCAGCCGCTTCATCTCGAAAGCCCGGTTCCCTTTCCTTAGCAATTCAAAAAGTTCATTCAGCTCAAAAGCCTCGATGTTCAGGCTCAGCGTACCTTGCTTCATCTTAATCCACAAAGCCAGAATATCATTATATTCGTTAATGGTGGTGACAAGTTCATCAATATACTGATACTTCTCTTTTTTGATAGTTTCATCATGGATATATCCCATGCGTATCAGCTTATGCACCTCGTTCAGAATACGGTCGATGTAAGGATGAATGCCATTGACAATGGAAAGACAAGCCTTTTTAATCAGATTCTGCCGTTTGTTTCCGGCGATATGCTGTTCATGGATATAGCGTTGCTTTTCCAGCCTGCGCTGTTCCTCGCCGAGAGAGATGGACGTCATTCCGTTGTCCAGCGCCCATTGGATATAGGGGTTGATTACCTGCACCATAGCCTGCTCGTCTTTTCCCATACGCCGTGCGAATACCAATTCTCTGTTTTTGATACATACCTCTTCTGTACCGAACAGGCATTTCAGTCCCGGACGTACAGCCGTCAGAATCGCATCCGTGATGTCTTCCTCAGTCTGCGCATCGGCGGGGATGGATGCGGTTATTCCCTGACAAATATCCAGCATGGACTGCAAGCGGTGCAGGTGTAATCTGTTGCGCAGTTTGGAGCGTTTATTAAAGAACCAGAAGAACACCAGCACCAAAATAAGCCCCGTAATCACACAGAAAAGCAGCAGGTTCAGTTGTCCCGCCTCTTTCTCCAACGCCTGATAACGGCTTTCCAGCTCCTTATCCTGACGGGTATCTTCCAGAATATCCAGATATATATTCCTATTGTAATCCGAATACTCTTTCATTTCCAGCCCGGCGTAAGTCACACTCAACTGTTCGCGTATCCTTGAAATCCATTCGGGAACGGTTTTCAGTTTCTGCTGAATCCACGACTTCTCCGCGCATATCGTATCACGGCGGTCGTAAGCCTTCAACCAGTCCAAGCTGTCGTGGCAATCGTAAAAGCGGCGATGATGGTCGTTTACACATTCCAGAGCACGTTTCAGCGTATCGAGAGCCTGCTCGTATTCCCCGTGCGCATTCAGATACTTCCCGATGGAAACGTACGCGCCCGCAATTTGGTAAATGTCATTATATTGCCGGAATTTCTCCAAAGCCAGTTGCCCCAACCGCATGGGCAGTAAAGAATCCACCGGCTCGCCGAACTGCTTCAGCGCATGCGCC
>OJNH01003036.1_pt1 | contig 11085 bp, 21 predicted proteins | sample 1597361 | NCBI WGS metagenome assembly OJNH01 (sample SAMEA2452136, study PRJEB22498) | human gut metagenome | biome: human feces; feature: human gut; material: feces | place: Australia | collected 2012
TGGTTTATAAGTAGAACTTGAACCTAATAGGAATCTACCCTCTAGTTTCTCCCATGCTGTGCCGCTAAATAACTTGGAAGGGTCGGCCGCATTAACACTCATGTAAATACTACCTACGGGATAAACAATGTCTATAATAGAGGCGAATTTTTCCATTAAGGGATTAACTAAGTTATCCACATACTATTTAGTAGTGGGGTTGTTTGAATCAGTGGGCGATAATACAGACACAGGAACATTAAAATTAAAATCATCAGAAGACCAATCAAAAACAGGTAATGATTTAGCCGTATATTCTTTACTAGAAACAGTGTTAATAGCGTCCTATACCCTTGCCTCAAAATTATAGGTCTCAGTATAGGACAATCCATTCTTGGTTACAGTGACGGAAAATATTCCGTCATCATTCTTTGTAACATTGGGAATAGTTGTCCAAGAACCCCAAGAGGATGAGGAATTAGATTTATAACGGTAACTAACCGTTATATCATTAGAAACTTTTCCAAAGCTACCTTTGAACCAAGTGCCGCTAATATCAATTGTGGCGACACCGCTAGTATTTATCTCAACACCATCTAATGATACAGTGGGGCTTCTATAATCTATTGCCGCAAGGGTAACAGTTTTTACCGCACTACGGTTACGGGTATCAGTCGCCCCGAATCTAAAGACACCATTATTGTGACCGATAAACGTTTGAGTTGTACCTTGTCTGTCAGAATAATAATTAGGTAGATTCTAGCACCACTTATCTTTTGTATATGCACCTGGGGTAGGTGCAGCAGACAGGTGTATTTGGACATTGGACACACCACTAATAATAGTGCTAGTATTGCCCGATAGCTAAAGGGATATAGCGTCTGTGGTTGCTACAGTTGAATCTATTCTTGGTTCAGCATCATCGGCTATTTTTGCTACGAACGTTGATGTGTAATTAACTTCTTTCCTCCCTGCGAGAGTGTAATAAGAAATTAATTTACCTGTTTTACTAGTTGCGTAAGGGAACTATTTGGAAAAAGCCATGGGGATTTTCCAAGTGATTGTGGCGGGAACATCCATGGGGGATATGTTATCCTTTATAACGCCAGTTAAATCACCAAATTCATATTCTATGGTATAGAATCCTGTGCCACTAGTAAAAGAACCCTCGGTGGAAATCACGGCATTTTCGCCTATAATACAAGTCTATAGTTTAGTTATTAATGCCATTTATATTATCCTCCTATCCAGAAGCAACCTGTGCGGCTACCATTATTATAATCCTCAAATCGGCTATTATTACCGATAATAAGATAGGTTGTAGCGTGTAAATTCTTAGCGTCTACACCGCTGTTATTAGCGGTTAAAACCTCTTCATTATTTTTAGTGATTCTCATGCCATCCTCAGAAATATTGGTAGTAATATCTACATTACTGCGGGAGACGGTTAATCCACCCTCGTTGAAGGTAAATCCCGTAGAAGTAGTAACTTTACTAACGCCCTTCTCCAACTCTTGGCTAATGGCTATTTCAACTTGGTCAGCCGTCATAGTAGCATCTACTCGTTTTGTTAACGTATCTATCTGTGCGGCCGTGGTGGTCTTAGAGTCGGATAGGTCAAATTGCATATTGTTTACGGTCTGTGATAAATCCGTTTGTGTTTCCGTTATGTTTTGCACAGAGGCACGAATGCTATTTTTCTCAAGTATTAAGTTTGCAATATCAGAAGTATTTACTTTTTGCTATCCTGCAATGCTGTTGACTGCAACCCAATAGGCATCATATAAAGGTGCTGTATAAGTTACTTCTTCTGGGTTAGTATATACGATTTTTGTTCTTGTCCAAATATAAGTACCTTCTGCCCATTTAGGTTGTGTAGTAGTCCAAGAACCACCCTGTAAAGCAGTGTCGGAAGTAGAAATATAGTATTCTGTAGTTACGGAAGAAATGCCCCTGCCGTCTGCGCCATCCGTGCCATTAATACCATCCTTGCCATTCGTGCCATTAATACCGTCCTTGCCATCTGCACCTTTAGCACCAGCAATACACGTTGCATTTCTGGTTGCCGTTGTACCATCGGTATAAGTAACCTTCTAACGACTCCACATATATTTACCGTTTTCCCAAGTCGGGGCAACTGTTGCCCAAGTGCCGCCTGTAAGCTGAGTATTAGAAGTACTTAAATAATATTCCACATCCACTTGCTTCACTGTTTTCTTTATTGCTTCCGTTTGGGAACTGACATCAGAAGCAAGCAGTGTGATACGCTTTTCTTGTTTGTCTACCTTTGCGTAAGCCTGCCGCAACCTATCACCAAGATTTACAGAGTTTGTTTCTGTCTCGTCTGTTTCTTCATATGTCCATTGGGTTTTCTGTGATAAACCGCCGTCGTAAGTTAGTGTATCATCCAGTAGAAAAGCGGTAACTGTTCGATTGTCCTTAGTTGTAACAGAAATCTTATCACCAATTTCTAAAGCAGGATTGCCACGCCAACTACATTCAAACTCATTGATGGTTAAACCGCCGACAGCAGAAATACCATAATTCAAAATAGTATCTACATCATTTCTTAAATCCCAAAAGGGATTATCTTTGACATATTGTGTTGTGCCGCTTTGGGCGGTTGCCGTACTTACGTTATTGCCCAATTCTGTAGTTGCCGCTATAGAAGCCAATCGGCGATTCTCACCAGAAGAAAGAGAAAAATAATCTTCTTTTGTAATAGCTAAATCTACGCTTGAACTATTGGATAATCTTTTAAAAACTAATATATCGTTCTTATTCAAATAGCCAATAGTAAAAGTAGCTTCACAAGCCGCGTTTAATATTTCTCTGACTGTTTCCGTGCCATCAATGTTAATGCCATCTGAATACGACGTATTAAAAGTTGTATCTTCAAAAGTCCGCGCGGCCACGCCTATAGCAGCCGCCGCACAGTCTATTACTTGTTGCGTGGTGTAAGGCTTTACTAGCGTCAGACGGTCAACCTGTAATGCAGAGGCTTTTTTCAAAGCGTCATAAGCCGTTATTGAAAGTTCGTTTGTATTCTCGTCTCTATGCACTTCGGAAACAAAGAATGTTGGGAACTCTGCTTCTCCAATTTTCACCTTGGCACTATTGGCCGTTGTAATTACTATTTCTCTGTTGGGGTCTAGTATATGAAAATTTAGTCTATGGCAAATAGTAAAACCAAAGAATTTACTTATCTCCCCTGTTCGCTATATATCTATAGTAATAATTTTATCAGTGTTAGTATAGGAAGAAACAAGAGTAGACCCATTGTAAAGGTCTACCCTTGCTGCAATTCTTCGGACAGGGGTATTATATATATTTCCGATATTAAGCATTTTTTATTGTCCCCCTCATAATTCCGAAAATTTTAATTTTGTTTCATTGTACAAAACCTTGCTGTTTATTCTGTAATAGTCTATTGGAATATCCTTCAACAAGCATTGAACCCCTGTGGATAATTCATTAGTTATGGGGTCACGATATGACAATTCAACATTATAATTCTTAATGGCCGCTAACAAAGCAGCCATTTTATCTTTATCTATTGGAATAATTTTAACTTCTATACTTCTTTTAGAACCAAGCAAATCAACGACTGTATTCCCTGCCGCATTAGTCTGTTTATTATAAACGGGGGAATATTTCACAGATAATTCAGATACTATATCGCTAAAATCTATCGTGCCAATTTTAAAATAAGCCATATATATTACCTCCCTTATCCCAAAACAAGACCTAATCGGCCTGTCTGTCTTGTATAGTCGTTTATGCAGCTAATAGAAGTCTGCGCGAATGTCTTGCCGTCCACTTGTAAGACTATTGGAGTGTTACCAATGGAATTACTAAGTCGTTCCGCAATCTTATCTAACCATTCCGTATTCTTCTCTAAGGGTACTACGGCCTCAGCACCAGCTTCACCTAAGCCGCCTAATCTGCTGCCGTAACCAAAGAGTGTTGGAGTATCAAAAACACCACCGTTAGCATACCAATCAATTGAGAACCTCGGCACGCTGGGGGGAGATAAGCTAAACTTACCAGAAATATTTAAGTGCGGCAACTTCAACTTGGGGAGACTCCAATCAAACTTCATAAGAGATTTAACCTTGTCAACCAGATGGGTAGCAATGGTTTTTATGAGTTGTCCCAACGCAGAAATAAGGTCTGGAATTATCCTTATAACGGAAGTAACAAGAGACATAAACATTTCTATTCCTGCTTTCAATAACTGAGGGATTGCCTTTATTAGTGCCGTCACAATGGAAATAATGATATTAGGCAATGCTGCTATTAAGGCTGGAATAATTTGTGGAATCGCATCAATTATAGCGTTAAATAAGGAAATGCCAGCTTGTAAAAGTAATGGTATGCTAGATATTACTGTTGTAATAATGCCATCAATAATTGTTGGAATCTAATCAATTAAAGTTGGTAAAATCTCTGGAATGGCATCAATTATTGCTGTGAATAAAGTTATCGCCGCACCAAGCAAAGCGGGTACACCGTCAACTAAGACTTCGACCATTTGTGGAATTAAGCCTTGTAGCGTTTCCACAATTTGCGGCAATGTCTGCGTAATACCTTGCAGTAAGCCCTCAATTAACTAAACACCAGCTTGCAAGAGAGTCGGTAAGGTTGCTGCTAATCCTGCCACGATTTGCGGCACACATCCAACTATGCAGTTAACAAGAAGCGGAATATTCGCACTAATAGCATTAACTATAGAAACAACAGCGTCAACCGCTGCTGGAAGTAACAAAGCCAATAGTTCAGGAATAGCAGCTATTATTTGTGGGGCAAGCTGCTACACGAGAGTAACAACGCCAGTTAAGACCGTGTTAACTCGCGGAAGTAAATTGTCCATAAACACGCCAACAGAGTCAATAAAGTTCTGAATTAATTCCTCTAAATTGGCATTCTCATCAGCCATACCAGTTAACAGATTAGTCCATGCTGCTTTCATAGTTGCCGCTGAACCCTGTAAAGTAGTAGCAGCTTCTTCCGCGGAAGTACCCGTTATACCTAATTCGCCCTGAATTACATGAATAGCCTCATAGACTTCATTTAAGTTAGAAATATCATAGTGAATGCCGCTAATTTTTTCTGCATCTGCTAATAAGCGTTCCATTTCTTCTTTTGTGCCGCCGTAACCTAATTTGAGGTTATCCAACATAGTATAGTTTTGTTTTGCAAAGCCCTGATAAGCATTTTGAATAGACTCCATGGTAGAACCCATTTTGTTTGCGTTATCTGCCATATCAGTAATGGCCATATCTGCTATCTGTGCGGCCTTTGCCGTATCGCCGTTTAATCCTTGCAACAAACTAGCACTAAAGGAAGTGGCTATTTCCATGTATTGATTAGCACTCATTTGCTAATTTTTATAGGCATTAGCTGCGTATTGCTATACTTGCTTACTGCTGTCTTTAAAAAGCGTATTTATGCCGCCTACAAGCTGTTCATAGTCAGCATATGCGGATATTGCCTATTTACCAAGTGCGACAATAGCAACACCAGCCGCCGCACATCCAGCCGCAAGTGCTTTACTAGTTTTCTTTCCAGCCTCAACAAAACCTTCGCCTATTTTTTTAGCAGCAGCTTTCGCTTTATCGGCCACGCTATTTACAGCACTCTTAAAACCAGTCATTGACTTTTTGGCTTCTTCCATGCCTTTCTTAAAGTCATTAAGTTCAGCCTTAATTTTTATAACTAGTTCTTCATTCATTATCCGTTTTCACCTTCCTTTTGTTTAAAACTCGCATTATGTTGTGCTACAAACGCCAAGAAGTTATTTACATTCTCCTGCGTCTGTCTTTCTTCTTCTTTCTATTGGACATTAAACAGTTCAGGAAAGACTTCTTCAATGTCAGGGAAGGTGTTTTTATCATCAAGAAGCCTACCAATAGCACGGCCAATTAAACCGGCCTAAGCATAAGTGAAGTTGGCTTGTTCCTGTAAACGCTGTTTTTGGCAACGATTATAACTATCTATATGCCGTTGAATTTCACTTATAGTCATTTCTAAAAAGTCCGATTCTTTTAGTCCTGAATCTAAACCAACAGGCAGAAGTTTATATTCAATTATTTCTGAGAATGTGCGGAAGGCCGGTTTTGTGCGGCCTCCCTCTGTCAGTTTTTTGCCGCTTCCTCATTCTCGCTGCTTATAAGGCCAGAGACTTTATAAACATCTAAAATAACGGGAATGAACTCTGCAATATTGTGGCCTTCGTCTAGCCAAGTATCGAAAATACTGATAGCGTCATTTTGAGTTAATCCGTGTTCAAATCTCTGCAATGCCGCACTGAGAATATTAATCATATCTGTAACTGTTGGTACTCTATCACCGTCACCAAACACAGCAATAGGATTGCAACCCATTTTCTTTTCTAATTCAATGACACTGCGGGTGTTCATAGCCAATTTATAAGTGCGGCCACCCACTTCAAATTCTTTAAATAACATTATAAAAACCTTCCTTTATTAAAAATAAGGGGAAGGGGAAAGGAAGAACCCCCTCCCCCTCTCCCAATTGGGATTAAGCGAAAGAAATAGCACTCTCGACCGAAATATTGAGAGTGTAAGAGATAGCGTTATTAACCTCTGCGCCGTCAAGTTTTACAGAGGGAGTACCGCTAAACGTGCAAGCAGTATCGTCAGGAAGTGTGACCTTCCAATCCTGTGTGCCAGACAGTGCCGCAAGACTTGTAAACTGTGTTTTCTCATACAAGAACTTAAAGGACAAGTCCTGAGAACTGTCCTGTAAGCCAGCAATAGACTTTTTGACTTCATCACTGAGAACAGTAACGTCAATCTTTTCTGGTGCACTATTGCCAAGTTCAGGCACAGACTGCAAATTAGTTAATTCGGTATATGTTTCGCCACTTGCTTTATACGACAACTTCATACCCTTAGTAAGCAAACCAGCCATAAATTATTCCTCCTAAAATTTCTCTAGACCTATTGCTTCATAGGTCAGTATTTTTTGAATCATTGTAGAATTGGGGTCATGCATTTCATTGCTTGAAATACGCTTAAATCCAAGAGTTCTTAGTAAACTATCAATCTACAATGCGTATTTTTGTATATCTTTAAGACTGTTTCCCCATACCTTAATCTGATAGCTAATGGAACTGTACCCTAACGTATCACCAACAGAAGTATCAAAATTAGTTAACTCCATATAGCTAATACATGGAGTCTCAGTTCCCGAAGTAAGAGTAAGTTCATAATGAGTGGGGAGAACCGTCTTTAAAGCTGCTACAAGTTGAGAATGGTAATTAATCATCTTTAATACCCTCCCCTATAAACTTTGTTATTTTGTCTTTGTTTTCGATTAGGGCAGGCCGCATATAAGGCTGAGGCTTTTGGCCGCTTGTAGTATGCCACTCGCCTTTATCATCTTTATAATTCCAAGGAACATTTGTGCGGCCGCCCGATTCTGCGAACAAGCCAGTTCCATATTCAATATAGGGGGCATATTCTAGCGGCGTAAAAATTTCACCTACAATAGCTTGACCTTCGTTTATTACTCTGCTACTTATACTCCGCTTGAGTTCGCCAGTATCTTTTGGTGCTTTTTGTTTTGCCGCCCTTTCGACTAACGCACAAGATTTTTGCATACCACTCTCAACGCCTTTTAGGTCTGCTAACTTATTGAATTTTGCTAATAGTTCGTTATAACCTTTAATTTCTATTGCCATTACGACACCTTCGCCATAAAGACCTGTTTATATCTGCCTTGTGGATTTACATATAGAACTTTTAGCTTTTCCTTACCGTATTCGATTACAAATTTATCAGTAATTGAATCGTCTAAAGTTAATCCAATATAATTAGCATTTGTATATAAGATATTATCAGTAACTTCTTTGTTAACTAAATTAATAGCCATTAGAATAGTTCCAGAAGATGAAGTATCTATAACCTATTCGCCATACTCATTTTCTTTATAAACAAAGTATTTGTATTCGGCCATTTGTGCGTTAATCATAATTTATACCACCTTTATTCGTCTCTTGCGATTCAGGACAGCCAGAATATCAGAGGGATAACCATCAATATAGCTTTCACTAACACCGCTATAGGATTGTGCGGCAAGCCCCTCGGAATTTGTGCGATTCAGCTTGATTACCGCGATACGTTCAGCGATTATTTCAAGTTCATAATCTAGTTCTCGATTGCAATAACCTTGAATCTCCGCCATTGCCTGTTTTAGTGCTAATCCTATCTGGGCTTCTGTGAAATTTGAAGCGGCCGCCCCCAACATCACTTTAATCTCTTCAATCATAGTTAAACCTCTTTCTAGGGGGCAGGGCTTACCCTGCCCCCATTTTTATTAGGTAGCGGACTCGCTAATTTTGCAAATTTTAGTTGCGTCAACAAGTGCCACAACATAAGCAGTACGCATATAAATGCTGTTCTTGCGGGTATCAGGGTCGCGGTCAGGTTCAACCTCAACATCCTTCTTCATGAAGCACTTAATAGCCTCATTGGTCATAACATAAGCCTTGTCGGTAAGTGCCTTAGTAGCAACAACAGGAATACCGCAAATAGTGCCAATCTAGCCATTGTAAATAACCTGTCCAAGCTGGGCAGACTTATAATCCGCGTCCTTGCGTAATGCGGCCTTCCACTTGAGGGGGATAAGGATAAAGATTTTAGATTCGTCCTCAAGGTTTAAAGCGGAAATAGCGTCAACGATATTGTCATAGGCAAGTGCGCCGCCCTTGGTAAACTCGACCTTATTAGTAACACTAGTGCTGCCGCAAGCGGTAATGAAGTCAGAAGTAAGCTTGTTAGCCATTACCTGAGTCGCACCCTTCATCATTGCATCAACAATGAATGGGTCTTTCATAGCTTCCTCGTCAGTGTAGTCAAAAGCCTGTTGAAGCATCTGAACCGTGTGGTCAGTGCCAGTATAAGTAATAGAACCACGCTTAGCAGCCGTGTTACCAACACCATTAGCAAGGGCTTCAGCCTCACCGCTGTAGGTATAGACATTAATGGTCTTGACCATGCCCGCGGATTCAGCAAGACTATTATCAATAGTCATAAGAGAACGGGTATTAACTGCTGTGGTAAGCAAATCCTTAGCTTTGCTTTCAAGAACTTTATTGTTATAAACTGTATTAGCCATAATATATTAACCTCCAAATAGTTCATTGTATAACTCTGGATTAGTGTCCATGAGTTTTTGCATCTCTGCTAAAGTCAGTTTCTTAGCAGATTCTTTAGTAATTTTGGGGTCTGCGCCGCTGTTACCCTTAGGCGGATTACCTGCTAGACGTTTTTCAACTTCGGCCTTTACAGCGGCCTTGAATAGCTTGTCTAGTGTATTAATGTTAGCTTGTGCGGCCTCTATATCATCGCTAATGGAAATAATGTCAGCGAACTCCGCACTTAGACCCCTAGAAGAAAGCACACTCTTTAATTCACTACGGTTCTTCTCCACTTGGAACTGTGCTAATTTCTCTTCTAATTCCGCAATCTTATTATCCTTTTCAGCTTTCTCTCGTTCGTCCCCATCAAGCTTACTAAGGGATAATTGTTTTTCATATCTCTTTTGCTGAGTCTTGAGTGCTTGACTCACTCGCTTGTCCGCTTCGGACTGGATAAGTGTTAAGACCTCTTCCTCAGTATAGGTTTTGGGTGTATTCTCTTGCTGCTGATTATTTTCAGCACCGTTTTCATTATTGTTATTGTTATTCATATCTTCTGCCATAATAAAAACCTCCATTTAATAGTTGTTGCGGCCGCAAGCTGCCGCCGCCCCAAAGAGTCAGTTGTTGTTTAGTGTCTAACCCCTGTTAAAACGACAATATAGAAAGAGAGTCTAACAAATCGCTGTTAGACTCTCCTTGCTTTTAATTATTTAATTGCGGCCTCAGTAAAATTCTTTACCTTCGGCGTATGCCTTGCGGCATTCATTTAAGGACATAATGTTTGCTAGCCCTTTTGCGTCAGGATTTTCTTCTTGTGTAACATCATTCATCCAACTACAAATAGGACATTCTTCAAACTCTACCTCAAATCTATACTTGCCGCACACTGGGCATTGTCTAATGGCTGGATAATTCATTATTTTACCTCGTGAATTTTCTAATTTGGTCTAACCAGTATTCTTCTGGTTCCATTCCGCATATTTCTTTTTGAGGAATAAACAAAGTAGATATTGTTCCTTTATCACTGAATATTGCAAATAAACCTGTAGAATGCTGAAACTTAATCAGGTTGCCTTTAGTGCTTATAAAACCAACGACATCAACCATATCTATTTCTTTCTTAATAAAGGCATCTGCCATTGCTTCATATTTATCCCAAGCGGCATCACCTATAAGACCAGTAAGTTCCTCGGCGTGTTTCTAATGTCGTGGAGTTCTTTTATAAAAACGCAATCGCTAATTACTCCGCTGCAACTCATGGACTTTATCAATTGCTTTCTGAACATCTGGGCTTATCGCTGCCTTTGGCGAACGAACTTTATTAATCTTTTTCTATATTATATCATTTTTCTTTTCTAAATTCAACTGGATAGGTTCTGCATCGTCAATTACAGGAATAATGCAACATCTGCAATTGGGATGTGCGGGAATCGGCATTTTCTCATAAATGCCGAATTTCTTATGATTTAATCGGCCGCAATGGTCGCATCCGGCATCCTCCGCTAATACTTCCACTTTTTTAATACCATAGTCTTTGTAACGTGCGGCGGCCGCCTCTGTCTGGAGGTGTGCCATCTCAGTTCTGACTAGTGTAGAAGCACGGCTATAACTAACATCAAAAACAGACATTAATTCCTATTTGAGTTGACTTGTTTTCTTTCCTGCTACAATACATTCAACCAATTTATCATTGAGTTCTTGCTATAACATCTGCGTATTGTTCCAGACTCGTTGACTCCATGACCGACCGTCCGCACACCATATCGAATTAATTATCTGTTCTGCTTTCGCTAGGTCAGGGGTAGAGAACGCAGAAGCGGACTACGGCAGATTAATTATATTGTAAATCCCCTCATACTATCTTTGAAAATTACGGCTTAATGATTGACTACTTTTGTCCCCAAGGGTTTCAAGAATTTTAGATAGTTTTGCTTGAG
>OJNH01003048.1_pt1 | contig 11050 bp, 11 predicted proteins | sample 1597361 | NCBI WGS metagenome assembly OJNH01 (sample SAMEA2452136, study PRJEB22498) | human gut metagenome | biome: human feces; feature: human gut; material: feces | place: Australia | collected 2012
TAAACATTATAGCATTTACTACTGTACTTCCTTGTTCTTTTACTTCACATTCCATCACATATTCTATACCGATTTCTAAGTCATAAGTTGTTAACTTTATTTCATTATCATTTGTTTGAATAAGTATTCCCTCTAATATAGGCATTGTTGTTTTAGAAGCAACACCTTTTACTACGGAATTTAATGCCTTAAGGATATTATCCTTATAACATGCTATTTTCATTTTGCTTCTCTCCTTTATTAATTATTAATATAATATAAATATTATTAGTAGTAATAGTATTAGGTCCTGTGGATAATGTGGAAAACTATGTGGAAATCTTTAATCCCTAAGAAATTTTTATGTGTATAACTTAGTGGATAAGTTTTTAATTTGTCCACATTCATTTTTTTATAATGTGGATATTTAAGTTATAAACAGTTTTTCAACACAGTTTCAACATAGCGGTGTGGATATTCAATGTATTGCTCCCGTAAGTAGAGATAACTTTTTTGTAACCAAACAGTTGTCCATGAGAACATATTTTCAAAAATCCCTATTAAGTTATTTATTTTTCTATTGTTCTCCATTTATAATTATGTTTTTCACACTTTCCACAATTAATTTTGTATTATTTTTATCTTTAATTTCTTTTTCAATTTTTTTACAGGCGTGCATTACAGTTGAATGATCTCTATTTCCAAAATCTTCTCCTATTTTTGGATATGACATATTAGCGACTTCTCTACATAGATACATTGCTATTTGTCTTGGAAATGTAATTTCATTTGAACGCTTGTTACTTGATAAATCATCTTTATTAATATTAAAATATTTTGCAACAGTTTCTTTAACAAAATCTGATGAAAGTACTTTTTCACTAGCAGCTTTAAATTCGTTTATTGTATTTTCAGTTAATTCTATTGTTATAGGTGTGTGCGTAAGTGATGCTGTTGCAATGATTTTGTTAAATACACCTTCTAATTCTCTTATGTTTGAATCAATTTTATTTGCTATATTAGCTAATATATTGTCATCAACTAAGATTTTTTCTTCTTGTGCTTTTTTTCTTAAAATTGCTAAACGTGTTTCATAATCAGGGCATGAGATATCTGCTAATAAGCCCCATTCAAATCTTGATTTTAACCTATCTTCAAGAAAAGGAATATCTCTTGGTGGTTGATCGCTTGAAATGATAATTTGTTTTTTGTCTTCGTATAATGCGTTAAAGGTATGAAAAAATTCTTCTTGAACTCTTTCTTTTCCTGCAATAAACTGAATGTCGTCAATCAATAGAACATCAATTGTTCTATATTTATTCCTAAATACTTCGTTTTTATTATCCTTAATTGCGTTTATTAATTGGTTTGTAAATTTTTCAGAAGTTACATATAGAATTTTTGCAGATCTATTATTTTGTAAAATTCTATTGCCTATAGCTTGCATCAGGTGAGTTTTGCCTAATCCTACACCACCATATAAAAATAATGGATTATAAGATTCTCCAGGTTTGTCACCAACAGCTATAGCTGCAGCATGTGCAAAACGGTTGTTATTCCCAACTACAAATGTGTCAAATGTGTATTTGGGATTTAGAGTTCTATTTGAAATTTCAATGTCAGGATCTTGAGAATCCTGATTATTTGAAGCAATTATTCCTCCATTTTTTCCGTTTTTTCCTTCCTCTTCTGCAATTACAGAAATGGTCCAATCTTTATTGGTAATAAATTTGAAAGTATTAAGGATTAAGTCAGCATAGCGAGTTTCTAACATTTCTCTTGCATATGGTGAGCTTGCTTTTAAGACGATTTTGTTATCAGTTATTTCTGTAATCATCATTGGACCAAACCAAGTTTCATAAGCAATTTGAGTTACTTCATCTTTTAGTAGATTTTTTGCTTGATTTAGTAGTTCGTCTTTGTCCATTTGCATTTTAAAACATCCTTTCAAATAAAAAATATAAAAGTTATCCACAAACTTTTCCACAAGTGTGGATAACTTTGTAATAATAGTGTAATAAATAGTGAATTTTATACGAACAAAAATTTATGATACTGTTTTAAAAAAATCCCCTATCATTTCTTTTTTGTATAATATCAAAATATTACATAATAAGTCAAGATATTTGTGGATAAAATTTAATAAACTGTGGATAAATATAAAAAATATTGTGGAAAACTATAGTTTTATTACAAAAATATTACAAAAATGTAGAAATTTGATTTTTAAATAATAATTTTTTATAAAAATCATAAAACATAAAAAGCTGAAATTTTCTCAAAAGGTATTGACAAATTAGAGAAATATGATGTATAATCGATATACTTGTTATTTTGTAACAAATTTCCAACAAGGAATTGATATATAACTAAAAATTAGGAGGTGCAAGTATTATGAAAAGAACATTTCAACCAAAAAATAGACAAAGAAATAAAGAACATGGATTTATGAAAAGAATGTCAACAAGATCAGGAAGAAATATTTTAAAAGCAAGAAGAGCAAAAGGAAGAAAAAAAATCTGTGCTTAGAAACAAACTAAAGGTCTAGGCCTTTAGTTATTTTATTCTTAATAATGCTTTTAATTTGAGGTGTAAGAAATGAAGAAAACAGAAATGCTAAAAAAGAATTATGAATTCAAAATAGTATTATCAAAAGGAAAATTTTATGCAGGAAAAGAAATATCAATATTCATTTTAAAAAATAATAAAAAAAGGAATTTATTAGGAATTGCAATAGGCACAAAAAATGGAAAAGCTTTCCAACGTAACAGAGCAAAAAGAATAATAAGAGAAAGCTATACAAAGCTAGAAAATCATATTATTGAGGGAAATAGTATAGTAATACTGATGAATAAAAATTTTTGTATAAAAAACATGAAATTTTCTAAAGTACTTGAAGATATGGAAAGAATATTTGAAAAAGCAAAAATTTTAAAAAAAGAAGATGTAATATGAAAAAAATATGTATATTTTTAATCGAATTTTATCAAAAAAATATATCAAAATGGTTTGAAAATAGAAATATAAGATGTAAATATTATCCTACATGTTCAGAATATACAAAACAGGCAATTGAAAAATATGGAATATTAAAAGGAATTATATTAGGAATTGTAAGAATTTTTAAATGTAATCCTTTTTCTAAAGGAGGATATGATCCATTAAAATAGAAAGGGGTAATAAAATGATACAATTTTTTGCCAATGTGTTTGGATATGTATTAAATTTTATATATGATATAGTAAAAAATTATGGTATAGCAATTATACTTTTTTCTATATTAGTCAAAATTTTAATGATTCCAATATCAATAAAACAGCAAAAGACTTTAAAAAAGTCTACAAAAATGCAAGAAAAAATGAAAGAAATACAATTTAAATATAAAAATAATCCAGAACAATTAAATAAAGCAACAATGGAATTATATAAGACTGAAAATATGAGTCCTTTTAGCGGATGTTTTAGTGCAATAGTACAAATAATTTTATTATTTTCAGTGTTTTATTTAGTACGTTCTCCACTTACATACATGAAAAAAGTTGACAATGCTGTGATAGAAAAATATAAAAATATAATTCATGAAAATGATTTAAGTGCAAATAGTGCATATCCAGAAATAGAAGTAATTAGAGAATTAGATAATATTAAAAATTTAAAAAATAATGAAAATGAATCTGGAAATGAAGAAAACACAGAGGAAAAGAGTAATAATGTTTCTGACATAAATGATGAGGAATTAGACTCTTTATATATAAATATGGACTTTTTAGGACTTAACTTGGCACAAGTACCAACAAAGAGTTCAGATTGGAGAGCTTATATAATACCAGTTTTATATGTTGTTATTTCTATAATTTCATTGAAAATTACAAATCCAACAAAGACAAAGAAGAAAATAACAGAAGAAAATATTGATGAAAAATCATTAGCTAAGCCAGAGGAGGATTTTGATCCAATGGCTCAAATGAATAAAAACATGAATATGATGTTTCCTATAATGTACCTAATGGTAGCACTTATTGCTCCTTTAGGACTAGCATTATATTGGTTAATGAATAGTTTATTAATGATTGTAGAAAAATTAGCTTTAAATAAATTCTTAAAAGACGAGGAGGAAGAATAAAATGGCAAAAAGTATTATTTCAGAAGGAAAAACAACAGCTGAAGCAATAGAAAAAGGTTTAAAGGATATTGGTTTACCAAAGGATTTAGTAGATATTAAAGTAATAGAAGAAAACAAGAAAAGTTTTTTTGATATATTAGCACCTAAAGTTGTAAAAGTAGAAATAAAAGAAAAAGAAGCAAAAAAGCCAGAAGAATTTGAGATAGAAACAACGGAAGAAGAGCTTAATGAAGCCAAAACAGTTGTAGAAAAATTTTTAAATGAATTTATTAATGAGCTAAAAAATGAAGCTGTTTGCAAAATTGAAGTTAAAGAAAAATATTTATATGTAACAATAAATGGAGAAAATGTTGGAAACCTTATAGGATATAGAGGGGAAGTTTTATATGCATTAGAAAACATTCTAAAAGCTATAGCTAATAAAAATTCAGAAAATAGAGTTATTGTTAGATTAGATATAGAAAATTATAAGGAAAAAAGAATAAAAACATTACAGGAACTTGCAGAAAGAAAGGCAAAAGTAGTTGAAAAAACTGGAAAAATGATAACATTAGAGCCAATGAAGGCATATGAAAGAAAGATTATTCATAGTTTTTTACAAGAGAATCCAAATGTAGAGACAAGAAGTATAGGGCAAGAACCAAAAAGAAAAATTGTAATTTCAAAAAAATAATAAAAAATCGGAAGTCAAAGTTCAGATTTTAATCATGCATAAGATAATGCAAAAGATTAAGACAACTTTGACTTTTTTATATTAAGGAGGAAATTTAAATGAGTACGATTGCATCAATTTCTACGGCTCCAGGGATTGGAGGAATAGGAATTATAAGAATGAGTGGAGAAAAAGCATTTGAGGTATTAGAAAAAATATTTAAAGCTAAAACACCACAAAAAATAGAAGATATAAAAGGATATACTATAAAATATGGTAATATTGTTGAAAATAATGAAATTATAGATGAAGTTTTAGTTTCATATTTCAAGGCACCAAGAAGTTATACAACTGAAAATATGTGTGAGATAAATTCTCATGGTGGTAATATTATAGTAAAAAAGATACTAGAGTTATGTTTGAAAAATGGGGCTCATTTGGCTGAACCAGGGGAGTTTACTAAAAGAGCCTTTCTAAACGGCAGGATAGATTTAGCTCAAGCTGAATCTGTTATAGATGTTATAAATGCAAAATCAGAAAAGGAAGCAAAAAGTGGAATAAAACAACTTGAGGGATTTTTGTCAAATGAGATAAAAAATATAAAACAAGATATTTTAGATGTCCTTGTAAACATTGAAGTTACAATAGATTATCCAGAATATGACACACCTGAAATTCAAGAAAATGAAATAAGAAAAATGCTTATAAATGTAGAGGGAAAATTGAAAAATTTGGAGAAGTCTTTTGATAATGGGAAAATAATTAAAGAGGGAATAAAAACAGCAATTATTGGAAAACCAAATGCAGGTAAGTCATCACTTTTAAATGCAATTCTAAAAGAAGATAGAGCGATTGTAACAAATATTGCTGGAACTACAAGAGATACAATAGAAGAGTTTGTAATGGTTAATGGAATTCCTTTAAAACTAGTAGATACGGCTGGTATAAGACAGGCTTTTGATGAGGTTGAGAAGATTGGGGTAGATAAATCTATAAAACAAGCAGAAGAGGCAGATTTGATCATTGCAATTTTTGATATTTCTAAAGAATTAACTGAAGAAGATTTAGAAATTCTTGATTTAATAAAAAATAAAAGAACAATTATATTATTAAATAAAGCTGATTTGAATCAGGTGATTAGTGAAACAGATGAAAGATTTACAAACATTACTGAAAATATTTTGAAAGTTTCTGCATTAAATAAAACAGGAATAGAATTATTGTATGGGAAAATTTCGGAGATGTTTGATTTGAATGAAATTAATTTAGATAATGAAATATTAATAACTAATATAAGACATAAGAATATTATTTCTAATACTTTAGAAAGCATTAAAAAGGCAAATGAGGCATTAAATAATGGTATGCCTATTGATATTATTACTATTTATATTAAAGAGATTCTAGAGGATTTAGGAGAGATTACAGGAGAGGTTGTTACAGAAGATATTATTAATGAGATATTTTCTAAATTTTGTTTAGGAAAATAAAGACACTAAAATCAAAAATAAAAGGTTTTATAACAAAAAACATATAACTTGTTACATAAACGAGCAAAATCGAAATAAAACGAAAATAAAGCAAATTAGAGTATAGTAAAAATAGAATATAAAATGAAAAAATGGAGGAAAAATAAAATGAGTTATTATGCAGGTGAATATGATATTGCTGTTATAGGAGCTGGGCATGCAGGATGTGAAGCTGCACTAGCTTCAGCAAGACTTGGAATGAAAACAGTAATATTTTCAATAAGTTTAGAAGCTGTTGCTAATATGCCTTGTAATCCACATATAGGAGGAAGTTCTAAGGGACATTTAGTTAGAGAAATAGATGCTCTTGGAGGAGAAATGGCAAAAAATATAGATAAAACTATGATACAAATTAAAATGTTAAATACGTCTAAAGGGCCAGCAGTTCACTCATTGAGGGCTCAAGCTGACAGAAAAAAGTATCAAATGGAAATGAAACATACATTAGAAAAACAGGAGAATTTAGATATAAAACAAGCAGAAATAGTTAACATAAAATTAGAAAATAATAAAGTAAAATCTATTGAAACTGATATTGGTGCTGTTTACAATGTTAAATCGATAATTGTTGCAACTGGAACATATTTGAAAGGAAAAATATATATAGGTGATTATTCAAAAGAAAGTGGTCCAGATGGAGTTTTTCCATCTAATAAATTAGCAGATTGTTTAAAAAAATTAGGTGTAAATTTAGTTAGATTTAAAACAGGAACACCAGCTAGAATAAATAAAAAAAGTATAGATTTTTCTAAGATGGAGGTTCAAAAAGGAGATATAGATATAATTCCATTTTCTTTTGAAGATAAAATGAAGAATTTTGAACAAGTTGATTGTTGGTTAACTTATACAAATAAAAAAACACATGAAATAATAAAGGAAAATTTGCATAGATCACCATTATATGCTGGTGTAATTGAGGGAACAGGTCCAAGGTATTGTCCATCAATAGAAGATAAAGTTGTAAGATTTGCAGATAAAGAAAGGCATCAAGTTTTTGTAGAGCCAATAGGAATAGATACAGATGAAATGTATATACAAGGAATGAGTTCATCTCTTCCAGAAGACGTACAAATAGCAATGTATAGGACACTTCCGGGATTAGAAAAATGTGAATTTACACGACCAGCATATGCGATAGAATATGATTGTATAGATCCTGCGGATTTGAAACTATCATTAGAATATAAAAAAATAGAAGGCTTATTTTTTGCTGGGCAAACAAATGGGACTTCGGGATATGAAGAAGCTGCATGTCAAGGTTTAATTGCTGGTATAAATGCTACACAAAAAATAAAAGGAAAAGAACCATTAATTTTAGATAGAACAGAAGCATACATAGGGGTTTTAATTGATGACATTGTTACTAAAGGAACTAATGAACCTTACAGAATGATGACTTCAAGAGCTGAATATAGGCTACTTTTAAGACAAGATAATGCAGACTTAAGGTTAACTGAAATAGGACATGAAATTGGGTTAATATCAGAAGAAAGATATAATAAATTTTTAAAAAAGAAGAATGAAATTGAAAAAGAAAAGATTAGATTACAAGAAACAGTTGTAAAGCCAACAAAAGAAGTTAATGAATTTCTAAGAAAACAGGGAACGTCTGAACTTACAACGGGCTCAAAGCTTTCAGAGTTATTAAAAAGAGCTGAAATTACATATGCTTCACTTGAAGCAATAGATAAAGATAGACCTGTTTTAAAAGAACAAGTTAAAGAAGAAGTAGAAATTCAGGTTAAATATGATGGATATATAAAAATGCAAGAGAATCAAGTTGAAAAATTCAAAAAAATGGAAAAGAAAATTTTACCTGATGATTTGAATTATGAAGAAATTAAAGGAATTAGTTTAGAAGCTAGACAAAAACTTAATAAACATAAACCTCATTCGATAGGACAAGCATCAAGAATTTCTGGAGTTTCTCCTGCTGATATATCTGTATTACTTGTATTTTTACAAACTAAGAAGAAGGATAATTAATATAGTATAATAAAGATAGGATTTGTAAGAAAAAAGGAGAATTTATAATGAAAAAAGAAGATTTTATTTATAAAATGCAGGAGAAATCAAAAGATTTGGGTGTTCGTTTTTCTGTGGAGCAAACAGAACAGTTTTTCGAATATATGAATTTATTAATTGAATGGAATGAAAAAATGAACTTAACGGCAATAACAGAACCAGAAGATATTATACTTAAGCATTTTATTGATTCAATTACCATATTAAAAGAGATAAAAGAGGATGTAAAGTTGGTTGATGTTGGGACAGGTGCTGGTTTTCCAGGAATACCTATAAGTATTATGAAACCATCAATAAAAGTGACTCTCGTAGATTCTTTAAATAAAAGATTGATGTTTTTACAAGAAGTAGCAGATAAATTAAATTTGAAAAATATAAATATGTTACATATGAGAGCTGAAGAGTTGGGACAAAACAAAAAATATAGAGAAAGTTTTGATATAGCTACATCTAGAGCCGTAGCAAATTTATCAACATTATCAGAATATTTAATACCTTTAGTAAAAGTGAATGGAAAGGTTATAAGTATGAAAGCTTCTTCTGCACAGGAAGAAATAAAACAAGCTAATAATGCAATAAATGTTTTGGGTGGAGCAATTAAAAAGATAGAGGAATTTAATTTGCCACAAAGTGATATTGGTAGGACAATAATTGTAATAAATAAAATAAAACATACACCTAAAAAATATCCAAGAAAGTCTGGAATTCCATCAAAAGAGCCATTAAAATAAATATTATTAATTATAAAAAAGTTACTACTTATGATAAATATGTAGTAACTTTTTTTATGCATTTTAAGAACATATTTTAGTAGTAAAAAAGTGTATAAATGTCAAAAATTTGTAAAAATCTATTGACTTATTTTTAAATATTATATAATATATATTATATAAATTTTTACAAAGGTAAAATTTTAAACCTTGAAAGAAAGGAAGACTAATAATATGGGAAAAGTAATATCAGTAGCAAATCAAAAAGGTGGAGTAGGAAAGACTACAACCACAGTCAATTTAAGTACTTTGCTTGCTAAAAAAGGAAAAAAAGTATTATTAATAGATACTGATCCACAAGGTAATGCTACAAGCGGATTAGGGATTACAAAGGAGTTAGAATTATCAGTATATGACATATTAGTTGGAGAAACTACATTTGATGAAACAGTGCAAGAAACAGCAATAAAGAATTTAAAAATCTGTCCATCGAACATTAGTTTGGCTGGTGCTGAAGTAGAACTTGTATCTATGATGTCAAGAGAGCAAAGATTAAAAGTTAAATTAGACGATGTTAAAGAAAATTATGATTATATATTAATTGATTGTCCACCATCTTTAGGATTAGTTACTTTGAATGCTTTTACTGCATCAGATAGTGTTTTAATACCAGTACAATGTGAATATTTTGCTCTTGAAGGATTAGGACAATTACTAAATACAGTAAATCTAGTAAAAAAACATTTAAATAAAAACTTGGAAATTGAGGGAGCACTATTAACAATGTATGATGCAAGGACAAATCTTTCTAATCAAGTTGTAAAAGAAGTAAAAAAATATTTTGAAGATAAAGTATATAAAACGGTAATACCGAGAAATGTAAGATTAAGTGAAGCTCCAAGTTATGGAATGCCAATTTCATTATATGATCCGAGATCTAAAGGTGCAAAGGCATATGAAAAATTAACAAGAGAAATATTAAAGAATAATATACAGGCAAAATAGAAATTATAATATATATAGATTAGGGGGAATAGTTATGCAAAAAAAGACAGGACTTGGAAAAGGTTTAGATGCATTATTTGGGGGGGCACCATTAGATATGCAAAACGAACAAACGGAAGAAATGGAAAATAGTGGTAATCTAAAAAACCTAAAAATAACTGAAGTTGAACCTAATAGGGAGCAACCTAGAAAAAATTTTAAGCAAGAATCTTTAGAGGAATTAGCTGAATCTATAAAAACATATGGAGTTATACAACCTATTGTAGTATCAAAACAAGATGGATATTATGGTATTGTTGCAGGAGAAAGAAGATGGAGAGCTGCAAAAATTGCAGGATTAGAAGAAATTCCAGCGATAATAAGAGATACAGATGAGCAAACAAATAGAGAAATTGCACTAATAGAGAATATACAAAGAGAAGATTTAAATCCTTATGAAAAAGCTATTGGAATTAGAAGCTTAATGGACAAATATGGAATGACTCAAGAGGAAGTGTCTAAAAGAATAGGAAAGAGTAGAAGTAGTGTTTCAAATACTGTTAGAATATTATATTTGGCTCCTGATGTTTTAGAATTAGTAAAGCAAGGTAAATTAACAGAGGGGCATTGTAAGGCATTAGCAGGTATAGAAGATCCACAACGTCAATATGAAGCAGCTATTAGAATGGTGGAAAAGGGAGAATCTGTTAGACAGGCAGAAAGTAAAAATAGAATAACAAAAAAAGAAAAAAAATTAGACCCAAGATATAAATATTTATATGAGGACATCGAGGATCGATTTCAAGGCTTTTTTGGAACTAAGGTAAAGCTAGACCAAGGAAAAAGAAAAGGAAGAATTATAATAGAATATCACAATAATGAGGATTTAGAGAGAATGCTTAATTTAATAAAATAAAACTGAAAAAAAACGTAAAATAAATAAAAAAACTATTGACAAGTGACAGTAAAGTGTGTTAATATTATTACTGTCGCAGACATGGAGAGGTGGTCGAGTTGGTTTATGGCACCAGTCTTGAAAATTGGCGTG
>OJNH01003052.1_pt1 | contig 11044 bp, 13 predicted proteins | sample 1597361 | NCBI WGS metagenome assembly OJNH01 (sample SAMEA2452136, study PRJEB22498) | human gut metagenome | biome: human feces; feature: human gut; material: feces | place: Australia | collected 2012
TATTCTTGATTCACTTTGGAATCTCTTATCTTTTGTTTTGTGGAACTTCATCTTCCTGCAATATGTGTTCCTCGGTAAGAGTCATATGCATTTTTATTTCTCCACCAATTAAATCATCTTTGCATTCTGGATCATCCCCCTCTACCCATATAACAACAGTCCATTTATCAATGTCTCCAACTTTGAAGTTCTCTGATAGTTCTAGCATAACTGTATCATCATCCTTGAAAGGCACTGTATCTGGTTCAGGTTGCCCTGTAGTTCTGTTGTTTTTTGCATAAGTTACCTTGTTGCCATTTTTGAAGACCATTACTCTAATTGCTTCATCTACATTTTTTACTACATCATCGATTTTTATGGTTGTCCAATAGTTTATTGTATCTTGTCCCATATTCTCCGCATAAAATGTATATGCTATATAGTTTTTACCATTATGAGAACCTTCGCCTTCATTATCTATATTTTCTGGTAACCAGTTAACTGATATATCTGTAAAAAACTCTATGTCTTTTGACCTTAAAAATGTTCTTGTATATTTATTAGCTTGTTCTTCATATATTACTAATCCACTTTCTCTTCCGTATTCACTATCAAGTGTTACTGTAAAGTTTTCTCCTCTATAAAATAAGGACAAAATAATATATACATTTATCATAAAAAGTACTATTATTGCTAGTAATATTTTTAATATTGTTCTTCTGGTCTTTTTTCTTTTTTCTTTTTTTGCTTTTTTCTCTAGCTTTTGACCTGCTGTCATTTCTTCAATTTGTTGTTCCATTGTTTCTTCGTTTTTTTTCTCTTCATTTGCCATAATCTCACCTGGTTCTTCAAAAAATATTTTTTTTCAACAATTTCTATTAACATTATACTTAGTTATTAATTAATTGTCAATAAATTTTGTGTTACATTTTTGTTACAAAATTATTACATTTTTATTATTTTCTTGTGACATTTATTAAACGGCTATTTTACTGTATTTAGCCTTATTTTACTTATTGCCACGTATCATACTACTTGTTATTTTCACATATATTTCCACCGCTTTTTGAGAATCATTTTCTTCATTTTGATAAAAATTATATGCATCTTTTCCAAACTTTGTATCTAATATATCTCTAGCTTCTTTTTCATTATCATCACTGCCAGCTTCATATGCCCAATTTACATTAAATTTTACAGTTGCATGGGCATCTGGAGTCGTTTCGTCATCAACATATTGCCCATCTAATCTTGTTTTATCATATGTATAACTAATATTAAAAGGATATTTTGTATCATCTGAAAATATATGTGTTGTATTTCCATCTGTTGTTATTCCATTTTCTGCTTTAAGCTGTTCTAAAATTTCTTGCCCAAAAACTTTTATAGATATCAATTCATATTTTATACTTGTACTGCTCTTTCCTCTATTATATATACGAACAATATCTTCACGATTAGGCATTCCTGGATATAATTCATCTATAGTAAATATTGCTGTTTCATCCAGAATTTCGTTTTCATCTTCATTGACATAATACGAAACATCCCATGATGTTACTTCTCCTTGTAACCCTCCGATTTTAACTCCTTCATTTATATTGAACCATGCATAGGTATTTACTATTAATATTACAGAAAATGTCAAAACTAGTCTAATTCTAGCCATTATACTTATCTTCTTTGTGCGTCTGAATTCACGTAATATATTCATAAATCCTCCATTCTATCTTTTGAATCTTTAAAATAAGCTTTTATTCATCATCATCTTGCTTATCTTCTATATCATCTGTTTCATCTGTTTCATCTCCAAAATCCTCATCATTTTCTTCATCATTATATTCTTCTTCATTTTCTTCTTCATTTTCTGATTCGATATCATCTATATTTTCAATATTTTTTTCATCTTCTTCATAATCTATAGCTTCACCTAACTTTTGTACTTCTTCTTTTCCAGAAACTTTAAAAGATATAAAGACATTTAATACTAATACAGTAATAATAACAAATAGTGTATATATATTAGTTGCCAATTTATATAATATGGTTAATAATCCTGATTTAAATTTAACAATACCATATATTTGGTTGGATTTAATTTGAGGGTCTTCTACACTACTACTATGCAAACCTCTAGCATGAAAATTTAAATTACCATTTTCATCTTTATCTATTGCAATAACAGAGTGCATGATTATTTTTCCGTTATAATCGCCATATGTTCCTAAATAAACAATGTCATCTCCAACTTTTATATCTTTAGGGGCAATTTCTTTACTTATAACAACTTCTCCAATATCATATTCTGGCTCCATACTTCCAGTAATTACTCTGAATATTCTATATCCACCAATTGACCTATTACTATCAGTAACTTTTTGTAATATAATTACTGCTGCTAATATTAAGCATAATATGACAATCATTTGATATATTATCCTAAAAACTACTTTTATTATTTTTTTAGTCATACTGTTTTTTAACTTAATATCCTTTCCCATATTTTATACCTCTTTATACATTGTAATTATCTCTTATTTTCTTTATTTCGTACTTCTTTCTTTTTATTTTTCTACTATTTTTTTGATTATCCCTCAGACTAGTCAAAACATACACAATAATTATGAAAATTATTATATTAATAAATCCTCTTACATTTTGTATATAATGAACTATTATTCCTATTTTTCCTATACTAAACAAGACTTTTCCATATACATTTTGTCCTTCAACTAAGTCTTTATCTTGTACATCATTATTATCTCCTTTAGTAATATATTTTACTTCTCCTTTGTCTTTTGTTATTTCTAGTATTCTGTGTGAAATTGTTCTATCTTCTTGTTTAAATGTTATAATATCACCTTTTCTTAGTTCTTCTAGTTTACATTTTTTTACAACAACCAAATCATTTTTATAAAAAGTTGGTTCCATACTCTCTGAAACTATATTAAACATATAAATTCCTAAAATATGAGTATTTTCTTCAAATGATAATATCAAATTAATTATAAAAAGTATCATCAAAATAATAAGTATTATACATCTAATTATTTTTTTTGTCATCTTTTTATTTTTAATTTTATTAGAAATTTTTTCTACATCATATTTCAATGTCCTCACCTACATTATTTTCTTTTGCATAAATCTTTATTTTTTTAACATTTCTTTAACAGTTGTAATATATTCTAAATCTTCAATAGAAAATTTACTTTTTTGTATATTGTTATAATTGTTAATTATTTTAACTTTTTTTATTAAATCCTCTATATTGTCTTCTTGAAAATTCTCTTTTGAAACTTGCATTCCAAATAATTTATATTTGTCTTTTATTATAACTGCTAAATCTTTTGTATCACTTATTTTTATGTAGTTAATAACTGTAAAGTTTGATAAATTAATAAAGTCTCTAATTTTTTTAGCTGTTTCACCAATTTCAACATCAGTTATTTCTTCATTTTTCTTTATCATAGCTTTTGCCATAAATCCATAATAATTACTTGCTAGTTTTAATACATCTAGTAATGATGATGTTTCATCAATATTCTGAACTATTTTTCTTTTCATAGTTTCTTCATCTAGTTGCATATAAGCTTTTTTCAGTTCCAAAATCAAGTTATTTCTTTGTAAAATTATTGTACTATCTTTCTTGTTGTTTGAATTTTTTCTTCCAAAAAATCCTTTTTGTGGTTTATCTATTTTTGCATTTATTTTAAATATATCTGTAGTTAATTTTTTTATGTTTTCTTTCATTAAATCATATTCTGTTTTTTTGACTTTTTTGTTTTTTTCTTCTTCGACTTTTTTTAGTTCTTCTTCTCTAATTTGTAATACTCCATCAACTAAAAATTTGTATTCAGAATATTTTGAGTATTCCCCCAAATTACTATCTAGTTTATCAACATTTTCATCCATTTCTGATTTTTCTTTTTCTGTTAATTCTGAAACCTCTTTAGAATTTAATTCTAAATATAATTTTTTATAATTGTCTTCTTTGTAATCATTTATATTTAATGTTCCTGTATAAAATTTATCAAGAATAATTTTATTATCTGTATCTTCTATTTCTTTTTTGTGTTTTATTAATTCTGTCTTTTTATTCTCTATTTGTTCAGCAGACATATTAAATTCTTTTAAAACTTCTTCAGATTTATTTGCATAAAATTTATCTATTTCACTTTCATATTTATCATATATATACATTATATTTGCATATAAATGTGAAACAACCTCTGAACATTTCCAATATACTTTTTCAAATGCGTCTTTTACTTTTTCTGAATTTATATTCCCATTATTCGCTTCTTGTAATAATACTTCCATATATTCTTTTGTATATTCACTTATACAAAAATCATTTATAGTTAAATTTATTCCAATACTTTCGAATTGTTTTACACAATCAATTAACTCTTTATTTAATCTTTCTAAATTACTTTTGTAATATCCATTTACATTATAAAGTGTTTTATCTAATCCTAATTTTTCAAAAGAAGAACGATTATCTGTATTTTTTACTGCAATATCATATTTTATTATCTTATCTTCTATTTGGGGAATTTCTTCATTTTCATCAACAGCAGTGAGTTCGTCATATCTTTTTTCTATTTCTTTTAATATTATCTCATTTGCAGATTCATATTTATCTATCATTTCTTTTATTGTTTCTAGTAAAGTCTTTATTGCTTTTATTCCATTTCTTGGTAATACTGAGATAACATCTTTGTCTGTAGTGATTTGTTTTTCTACATTTTCTACTAATTCTTTCATGAATTTTCCTCCTCTAATTTTTTAACTGTTTCATATTCACTATTTAAAAACTTCAAAAAACTTTCTACTTGTTTTTGTACATCTAATAATTCTTTATTTTCTAATTTTGATGCTTTTATATTTTTTATTTCCACAAAACTCACCTCTTATATAATTTTTATAATTCGTTATTAATATATTTTAAGTCGTTTCTTCTGTTGGAGCAATATATTGTGTAAATTTTAGATTTGCTTTATATTTTAATGTTGTGTGTAAATTTTCTTCATCTCCATTTGTTATTGACTCTCCTCTAAACTGCGTATCAGCTAAATTATCCATTGTACTTCCATTTTCATCATTCCATCTAAACAAAATTCTTATTTCCTTTTTTCTTTCTCCATTACTATTAAGCTCTGTTGTTGGGTCTATTACTCCTTTTATTTCTGTAGTTTCTGTCACTGTTGATTCATCACCATCAACAACTTCGTAACCATATATTTCAAAATCATCTAATGGTGTTTCATTTAATTGTTCTATCGAAAATTCATATTCAAATGCTAAATCTACATAAGTATAATCAATTAACATTTCAAAATATCCTTTTCTACCTGGAACTAAGGTATTATTACTATTCATGTGTTCATCTTCAATAATTATTGGTTGCATAACTTCACTTAATGTTTCACTTTCATGAATATTATGTGAATTGACATTAATTAACCATCTTTTGATATTTGTTTGATATGTAGTATCAACTTTTTCAAAATATTTTGCATATGTTTTCTGTATAGAAAACACTGTAATTATTAATGATATTATACACAATATTTGTAATAATCTTAATTTTGTTTTTTTACTCATCTGTTTTCCCTTTCAACATTTTCATCATACTTTCCTTTAAAAACTCTAAAGAATATATATATAGTTAATGGTAATATTCCACAGAAGTAAAATATATATTTGTTATTTAATAATTTGCATATTAATGACAATATCCACATTTTAGATTGAACAACTCCATTTATTTGTTCTCCATATAATACAGGGTCTTCTAAATTATTTGCAATACCTTGTGTATGGAATACTCTTTTTCCATCTACTTCTTCTATGTCTATTACTCTGTGAGTTATTAACATTCCTCTTACAGAACCCTCTAATCCTTGATATGTTACATCATCACCAACTTTTATCTTATCTGGATTTTTTTCTTTTACTAAGATTACATCTCCTATTTGATATTTAGGTATCATACTTCCTGTTTGTACTCTAAACAATCTATATCCCAAAAAAGATTCTTTATTGTTTGTAACTTTTTGGACTATTATTATTATAGATAACAATATTATTATTACTGTTAGTATTTTAACTAATATATTCCATATTGTCTTTATACATTTAAGACCTGATATTTTTCTTTCGCTTTTACTGCCTTTTGTGTTTTCTTTTACTTCTTCTTCTTGTTTTTTCATTTATTTTAACCTCACTTCTTTTGCTTGTGACATATACTTATCTATTCTATCTTTAAATCTATCTTCTATAGGTTTTAAAGAAATTAATTTTCTAGTCTTCATAACTACCAATTTATCCATAATCATCTGTTTTATTTCTTTATCAGATAAATCTGGATTAAGTTCTATGATTTTTTCAATCATCGCGTCTGTTAATTCTTTTCGAGTATTTTTATCTTCTATGGCACTTTTCTTTTGACCTTTTAATTGTTCTTGTACATTATTACTTTTAAAAATTAAATGCATTAAATAAACATCTTCGTCTACAAGAGTTTTAGTTATACCTTTTTCTTCATATTCTTTATTAAGTTTTGTAGATTTATCTTTTATTTCCATCTGCTCACTTAAATAATTCCATAACTTAACTGCATATTGAAAGTTTACATTTTTTAATAATACATTTGTCATTTTTAAAGGTGCTTTTACTAGTATAATTCTTTTAGAATCTAGTATTTGATATAGTTCTGTTGATTTTAACATTTTTAAAGATTTTCTTATATTTTGTATTCTTTCTGCTGTTTTATCTGATTTTTTTAAACTTGTTGTTGCTTCTGTAGCATAACTTAAATTTACTTTTACTTTTTCCTTTTTAAGCTTAATTTCTGCTTGATAACCAGCCTTTTGTGTATTTTTTCCTTTGTATTCACTTTCTTGGTCTTTTTCACGCAAATACATATAGTCTTCTATTAACTTTATTAAACTATATAAAAATCTGTTTTCATAATTAATAAAAGTTTCCTCTTTGTATGCATTTAATATCTTTTTAGGAATAACTTCACCTGTTTTTTGATTATATCTATCAACAAAGTTAACATTTTTAGATAAATGCTTTACACTCTCTACTGTTACTTTTTTTATTAATTCTATTTTTATAATTTCTTCTTCTGTAACAATATTTTTGATTCCTTTTATTAAAGCTTTTTCAATATATGGAATTGAAAATTCAAGCATGTCTATCCATTCATCATTTTCAACAATTTGACTTTTACTTACATCCATCATTAATTTTGAATCAACTTTACTAAGAAATTCATTTGATTTTCCAGCATCTAAAGTTGCTAATTTTGTAATATTTAAGTCCATTTTTCCTCTTTCCTTCCATTTAAAAAGGTCTCCCTTTTTTATGTTTTCTAAGACATCTTCTTAAGTCTTAATAGAAATTCTATACATTCAGCCATTTTACCTTTACCAAAGTTCTTGTCCAAAAAGTCTATATATCCATCAATTTCATCTCTAATTAATGCTAAGTTTAATCCCTCAAATTTTCTTAAAACCTTTTTAGCCATGAAATAATCTACTGCTTCTGTTTCGTCTCCTCCGCATGCAACATATACTGGTACGAATTTTCTCATATGTTTTACAATACGGTTACCAAATGCAACCCTGAAGTGTTTGATTGTATAGTTATCCATGTCATCTATTTTCTTTAATGTAGCTGGTGAAATAGCATAATCTACCATTGCTTTTTCAAATTGTCCATTTAAGTATGAATAATTTACATCTATTGCATCAACTTCATCTGGTTCAAATGCTACACCTTTTTCGTTGATATCTATAGGCATTGCTCTATCATATACTTTATCTGTTACCATGAATGTAGAGTCGTCGTTGTTGATTGTTCCTATGTACCAAGCATTTGGTGGAATTTGTAATTTTCCTCTTATTAATTTCTTTGGGTCTGATGGCCATGAACTTTGTACAACTTCAATTTTCCAATCTTTTGTACTGTGCATTTCTAGGATTGATAACATTTCTGCAAAATAGTACTCAACACGCGCTAAGTTCATCTCGTCCAATATTACTGTAAATATTTCATCCATATATCCAGCTTCATATAAGTATGCTAAGAAGTCTGTTTCATTGAATTTTTTCGTGAATTCGTTTAAGTATCCAAATATATCTGTTCTGTCCCTCCATGACGGTTGTACAGAAGCAACACATGATGGGTGTTTTACGAAATTTCCCCATGCTAATGATATAGATGTTTTACCTGTACCAGATATACCTTGTAAAATTACTAGTTTTGTTGATGCTATTGCTGATACGAATAGTCTTATCATTTTTTCACTATAATATAGTTTTAGTTTACTTGCAGCAAAATTTCTAAACATATAACAAAATTCTGGTAATGTAAATGAGTTGTGATAATCTTTTTGTTTGTATTTTGCATATTCTTGGTCTATTAGTGTTAGTTTTGAGAATCTGCTTTGTGTATTTGGGTCAACTTGTTCCTCATTGCTGTCTCCTCCAGAAGCTCCTCCAGCACCGCCTCCGGCCACCGAATCCTACACCTCCACCAACAACTCTTGCTGAACCACCAACAGCTGAACCTGTAGCTCCTGTTGCTATTCCAACTCCTACAGCTCCTCCTCCTGTTGTTGTAATGTTTCTTGTAGAAGTTGTAGTATTAAGTCCTGGATTAAGTCCTAATTCAGGTGCTTTCATTGATAGTAATTTCATTTTTTCGTCTACTAATCCCTCTACTTCATCATTTAGTGTATCAATTTGTTTTAATAGTTCTTCTTGATTTATTATTTTTTTTCTCCACTTCATGTGTTTTTTTAAGAAAAATGTTAATATTCCAATAATAGCACCAATTACTATAAGCATGCAAATAATGGCTATTCCAGTTAAAAGCCATTCTGACATCTTAAAATCATTTGCATATTGTTGAATTATATAGTAATATTCAGGGATATTAAATATATTTACTATTCCTTTCCATAATCCTCCAAATATTTCTCCAAATCCTGAAAAGAATTGGTGTAAAAATTCAAATAAAAATCTTCCGTATGTTTCCATATTTTTCATCCTTTCAAAATTGTGTTTTTACGTTATACCTGCCTTTAAATTATTTATACATAACATTTTTTAATGAACTATCACTTTTTATATCTTTATATAATACTAAATTTTTTGGTGCTATAACTGTTTTAAACATTTTTAGTTTTTCTACATCTTCAATACTTTTTATTGAATTATCTAATGTAATTACAAAATCATAACCTTTTTTTGTGTATTCTAATACACTTTTTTGGTTTGTTATATAATCAGAATATGTAATATTTAAACTTATTTTTTCTTGTAACGCTTGATTTCCAATAATTGATAAGATACTTTCTAATTTTTGTTTTTTCTTAAATAATGTACATTCAAATTCTGCTATATAAGAATCTTTAAAATTTGCATTTATTATATCTCTTATTGCTACTATACTTAATAATATATATTCAATTTGTAGTTTATCTTCTGCTATAATTCCCTCATTATATACTTTTTCTATAGCTGATTCACTATATTGCATTGGCATTTTTATATTATGTTCTAAGGCTGTATAATATAATTCTTCTTTAAATTCACTATTTTCAAATCTTAATACAAATTCATCTGTTTCAAATTTGTCTAAATATACTTCTTTATCTAACATATCACTTGTTATTTCTTTATATAGTTTATCTTCAATTTCTTTTGATTTTTTTATTCCAAATGCTACATTAACTATTTCTATCATTTTTTGAATAATTTCTCTTATACTATCTATTGTTTTAAAATTTTCTACATTTCTTACATTATCAAAAAATAAAATATATCCAAATACTTCCTTTGTTTTGCTTATTTTATTTAATTCAGATTCCTTTTCATCTAATGTTTCTGCTTCTTCTTCACATCTTTTCATTAAAATGTCTTCTTTATAATTTAGCTCGTCTAATATTCTTAAATAAAACGCTCTTGCTGGATTTTCTGTATTTTTTATATTATAATATCTAGCATTTATATATGTTCTTAAATATTCACTAACTATTTCCTCATCATAATATGTACTAAATATAATTTTCATATATTTTTTTATCTTTTTTTCTGTAAAATTCAAGTATGTATCCATTATATTTTTCATGATTTACCTCTCTTATTCTATTAATTGTTTTGCTGTTAAATCTAATTTTATATATTCTATTAAATCTGAAAATTCTGCATTTGTATTATTCGCTTTTGGAAATGTTACTTTTAACTTATATGTATCTGTTGAGTCTGTTCCTTGATACATTATCAAATTATTAGATTCTGTATCTATTTTTAATTCTCTATAATATGTACCATCTTCATCTGCATATATATTTTCTGTTGTTTGACAAGTTACTCCATTTTTTTGTATTTCATATTCTAGTGGTAAATTTGTTGTTGTTGTTAATACTAATCCATAACTTAAATCTGTTTCTGCTTTTTTTGTATCTTCAAAATTAGATACAGTAAATGTATAATCAAAAGAATTATCTGATGGATAAATATCTTGTATTAGAATTGTACCTGATTTAAAACTACTATTTATTATCCAAAATGCAACATCTACATCTTTATCTGATGTTGCTGTTGTTTCATATCTTGCCAATGTTCTTCTTATTAAAATAATTGCAACTATTATTATTGCTATTAATAATAGTATTATTATACTTTTACGTATCTTTTTTTTATCAAACATTTTCCTCACCTGTTTTCTCTTTATATGAAACTAGTAATATAAATAATATAACTGTTATGCAAATTGGTATTATTACATTAATATCTGTAAATACTTTTTTCCAAATTTCTACGTTATTAATAATAAATATTCCTTTTCCTATAACCTCATCTTTTTTTATAGGCTCGTCTTCTATATTGTTATTGTCTCCTTTTGCTATTATGATATCTCCATCTATTCTTACTATTCTATGTGTTATTAGCACATTTTCTTTTTTGTATGTTATAATATCTTTTTCCTTTATTTCATCACCTATTTTGATTATTATAATATCACCTTTTTTCATTGTTGGTGA
>OJNH01003054.1_pt1 | contig 11038 bp, 6 predicted proteins | sample 1597361 | NCBI WGS metagenome assembly OJNH01 (sample SAMEA2452136, study PRJEB22498) | human gut metagenome | biome: human feces; feature: human gut; material: feces | place: Australia | collected 2012
AAATTCTTCCCGGCTGAAGCAGCAGGCGGACTCAACATGATTAAGTCTATGGCAGCACCATATACAAATATGAAATTTATGCCGACAGGCGGTATCAATGCAGGCAACTTAAAGTCTTATCTTGACTTTGGTAAAATTGTATGCTGCGGCGGTTCATGGATGGTAAAGAAAGACATGGTTGCAGCAGGCGATTTTGAAGGCATTAAGAATCTGACAAGAGAAGCTGTTGATACGATGCTTGGATTTGAAGTTAGACACGTTGGTGTCAACTTACAGAGCGGTGAAGAGGCAGAAGACCTTGCAGATACATTCAATAAGATGTTCAGCTTTGAAAAGAAAGTCGGTAACAGTTCAGTATTTTCAGGAACAGGCTTTGAGCTGATGAAAAAGCAGGGTCGTGGAACACATGGCCATATTGCAATCGCAACAAACTATATTGAAAGAGCAATTTATCATTTAGAGAAACGCGGATTTGAATTTGACAAGGATTCAGCCGTTATTAAAAATGACAGATTAAAGGCAATTTATTTCAAGGGCGAGTTCGGCGGATTCGCTATACATCTTGTTCAGAAATAATTGCAGGAATTGTTTTTAAGTCCATGGGACTGCCGTGCTTTGAAAGTGCGGCAGTCTGTTTATGTAGTACCTTTGTAACAGAAGCCTCCCATGCGGGGGAATTAAAACGTAAATTTTGTGGAAAATGTTGAAAAAATTGTGAAAATATAGTAAACTAAACACAAAATGTAGTCGATAGACTAAATAGGTATTTAGAATACAGTAGAAAAGAGGTCTGTTATGAAAAAAATTTATCAGATTAGAAGATTGCGTAAGGGCTGGAAGGTGCTGGCAGCTGCAATCTTTGCAATCGCTCTGTTAGGAGGATATATGCTCTATGCCAACGCTGCGACCAGTGTTGCCATGAGATTGTCAACGACTTCTGCAAGCATTGCATTCAATAAAGAGTCTAACTCGGTTGTACAGGTTAGTTCTCTTACCGGTACGGATGATAATGGGGATCCGAACCAGAATTACGCACCAAATGGTAATAATATCGAATGGACATCTTCTAATAACGATATTGTTACATTCCGCAGAGAAAATGATGTAATGGATCACGACACTGCAAAAGGTATGATTCCTATTATTAAGGGTGCACATGCCGGTAAAGCAGATGTGACAGCTACATACTATTCTATTCAGTATGACAGCACAGGTTCCATTATCAATAAGTCACTGGTTACCAGCCTGACGGCAAAGGTTGTTGTACCGCTTGAAGTTACGACAACTCATTCCAACAGTACGATTTATACAGTTGGTGATCAGATTACATTTACAACCAATACCTGTGATTCTAACAAGATTTTTATTGAAACAAAGAACGACACCAGTGGAAACGTTTCTCATGACGGTGTAGTTGAACTGGTTTCATCATCCAGCACACAGGCAACTTTAAAGGTTGTCGGCGGTGGACAGGCAACGGTTATTGTAAGAACAGCAGACGGCGGCGGTGAAGATGCTCTTTGCAAAGAATTTACAGTTCGTGCAAAAGTAGAATTTAATGATTCAAACATTTACAGAGACAATAATAACCGCAAGTGTTTAAAGTTAAATGATAAACCATATGTAGAGTTTACGAAGTATGTTATTGGTTCTAACATCAATAATCCGGCAACGGCAGGTGTTTTTTACGAGTCATCTGACCCGAAGGTTGTTGAAGTTGCACAGGACGGTTCAGTACTTGGTAAGTATGCAGGTGTTTCTACGGTAACAGTAGGTATTCCGGCATATGATGCACAGGGCAATAAGACATGGTATACGCATGATACCGTTGATGTTATTGTACCGTTTAAGAAACTGGGCAATCAGGTCAGTAATATGAACGTTGATGACCAGCTGCAGTTATCAACATCAGCAAATCCGACAGAGATTACATGGACAACATCGAACAATGCAGTCCTGCAGGTTGATGCAACAACAGGTCTTGTTACGGCAATTGGTGCCGGTACTGCAAAGATATATGCATCAAGAGCAGCAGATGATTTCAGTACAAAGTACAATCAGCCGATTCAGCTGGTGTATGAAATTACTGTTATTGATGATTTTGCATTAAGTGCAGATAAGACATCTGTTAACATGGGCGAAACCATTGAAGTGTCAGCCCTTGTAACAGCTACAGATATTACAGCCAATCCAATTACTTATAAGCTTGAAAACCAGCCAAAGGATGACGGAACAATTCCGACAGGTGATCTGGTTACAGTAGAGCAGGACGGTAAGACATTTAAGATTACCGGTGTGAAGTCCGGTACGGTACATTTGATTGTTACACAAAACGTTAACGGCGTTATGAAGACAGCAACCTGTGTTATTTATGTAACAACACCGGTTAATGAAGTATCCATTAATCCGTCGTCTATTCAGATTGACAGAGGTTCAACCGGAACGGTCCAGCTGTTATTTAATCCGGCAGGACCAACCAATGATAAAGTATTATGGTCTTCTTCAAATACAAGCGTTGCAACAGTTGAAGGTGACAGCTACACGGCAACTATCACGGGTGTAGCCGGTGGTACAGCAACCATCAGTGTTATTACAGAAGATGGATTAAAGACAGCAACTTGTGATGTTTATGTAAGAGAACCGGTTACAGGTGTTGTATTAAATGAAACATCGGTAGAATCTTCTATGTCTGTCGGACAGTTCCAGTTAGTGGCAACTGTTCTTCCTGCAGGGGAAGGTGTTAACAGAAATGTTACATGGCAGTCTACAGATGAAAGCATTGTAAAGGTTGATGAGAATGGTCTTGTAACATTTGTAAAACCGGGACATGCAGCAGTAGTTTGTAAAACCGAAGACGGCGCATTTCAGGCATTCTGTAATTTTGTCATTGATATTCCGGTAGAAACGATTACACTCGATTATACAGATGAAATTATGAGAATCGGAGATACATTAAGAATTACAGCAGAGGTACTTCCGTTAGAGGCATCTAACAGAACAGTACGCTGGACATCTTCTAATACCAATGTTTGTATCGTAGACTCTAACGGTTTAGTACAGGCAGTTGGAACAGGAAGCTGTACAATTCTTTGTGAATCATTAGATGGCAAGGCATCTGCAATGTGTAATATCTATGTAAAACAGCCGGTTACACAGGTTGTTTTAAATACAACAGATATTACAGTAAGAAAAGGTCAGGTATTCTGGCTGAATGCAACCTGTCTTCCGGAAAATGCGGATAACAAAATCATTACATGGGAAAGCCGTGATGAAGATGTGTGTACAGTGGAAAGCGACGGTAAGGTAACAGCTACCGGTGCAGGTACAACTTCTATTATTGCAACAAATCCGGATTCTGGTCTGACAGCATACTGTGTTGTAACAGTTACACAGCCGGTAACAGGTATTACCTTAAATTCTGATTATCAGGAATTATGGGTAGGTGCAAAGTATGCGATTATTCCGAATATCGAGCCGTACGATGCTGAAAATAAGAATGTAACGTATCGTTCAAGTGATCCTGATGTTGCAACCGTTGATGAAATGGGTGTTGTAACAGCAGTAAAGGGTGGCTCCTGCGTAATCATTGTTACAACAGAGGAGTGCCAGCTGACAGCAGCTTGTACGATTGATGTAAAAGAATATGTTTCTTCTATTACATTAAGTGAAACACATAAATTTATGAATGTCGGAACTTCCGGAACTTTAACAGCAACGGTAGGTTCTGATACGGCAACCAATAAAAATATTATATGGACCTCATCCGATAATTCAATCTGTTCCGTAGACTCTTACGGTACATTAAATGCGGGTGAACCGGGTATTGCTGTTATTACTGTAACAGCAGCTGATGGCAGCGGTGTATCCGCTACCTGTGTTGTTCAGGTTGTAAATCCGGTGACATCTATCCGTATTGAACCGGATACAGTCCGTATGTTAGTTGGAGAATCCCGCATTGTACAGGCAGTTATTGAACCGGACGATGCATCGATTAAAGATGTAACATGGGAATCTTCTAATGAAGAAATTGCAACAGTTGATGAAGCCGGCGAAATCTTTGCTTTAAGTACAGGTAAGTGTAAGATTACAGCGACTTCGAAAGATGGAAATAATGTAAAGGGTGTCTGCTGGGTATATGTAACACCGGTAGTTAATATTACATCCATTAAGATTAATTCAAGCGAAATCTATATGCTCACCGGTAAGTCAAGACAGTTATCTGTCAGAGTGCGTCCGGCAATTAATACGGATTCCTATGAATGGTATTCAACAGATACCGGTATTGTTGTAGTAGATGGTAATGGTGTAATTACAACAGTGGGTCCTGGTACTGCGGAAGTTGTGGCAGAAAGCGTCAATGGTACTGCACTTTCATCTTGTACAGTCCATTCACTGGCTATCAGCCGTTCAAGCATCACTTTGGAACAGTATGATTCATACTGGCTGGATGTTATCGGTAACGACAGTAACAGCAAGGTGACATGGAGGAGCAGTAACCCGAGAGTCTGCACAGTCGACTCAACAGGTCATGTAGTTGCCCGTAAGGCAGGTACGACAACTGTAACAGCAGTCTTAAATAATAAGACTTTGTCATGCACAGTAAGAGTAACAAATATCCGGTAAGAATAACACAGTAGTGGTATTCCGGTATTAATAAAAGCAGCCGCAGGCGGTTCGTGAAGAACGTCTGTGGCTGCTTTTTATTGTAGTGCAGGAATTATTGAAAGCCGATTTAGCAGATATAGAATTAAAAAAAAGTAATAAAAAACCGGTACCCTTGGGGAGAGTACCGGTCAAAAAAATATGAGGGGGAGATAGAAAGAATATCTTTGCTATCGAGACTTATTATATCTGGGAATTGTGAGCAAAGTGTGTACAAAATATAAACAAACAATAAAATATATAAATAAAAAGTGCAAAAGAAGGGTGGGTTTGTTTTGTCAAAAAATTCACAGTATCATTTATTGCTAAAATCATTTGTATATGGTATGATTGTTCATGTTAAATAAAGAAATAGGAGTGAGCTATGGGCAGTCATGATGAAAGTAAACCAGACGATACGCGTACTGATTTAGGCTCAGTGAGTAACGATAATAAAGAAGAGATTGATATAGAGCTTGCAAAATCCATTGAAAAGCTGGTAGAAGAAGAAACCAATGTAGCAAAGGCTGCAATGGGAAAACAGGAAATACCTGTCCGTTCTACAGCCGCGGGAAATGCAGGGAAAAAAGATGCTGCCCAGATGAAGACTCAGGTTTTGCCGGATTTAGTAGATATCCAGCTTCAGGCAAGACAGGCGGAGAAGGAAAAACAGCAGAAAAGCATGCAGAAAGCCGCCATGGAGAAAAAAGCTGCGACAGAAACAAAGGTGTCTTTAGAAACACAGGTAATAGAACCGGTAAAAGTACACCTCGGAATGGATAAACCGGGGAACGGTAAGCAGGACACTGATAAGCCGGAAACAGATTTATCGAAAAAAACATCCAAAACGGCTTTGAAAGCAGATAAAAAAAAGAAAATACTGATTGTAGGAATTGTGGCGGCAGTGACCGTCGCAGTGATTGCAGGAATTACCGTATGGGGTATTTCCAACCGCAAATCCTATTCTTATAATTATCAAAAAGCCATGGAATTGTTAAAAAAACAGGATTATCATAATGCAAAGCAATATTTTGCCAAAGCTTATCAGACCGGTGAAGGTAAAAAAAATGTAGATATGATGTATGCACTTTATCAGTGCTATCAGCAGGATAAAGAAGAACAGCAGGCATTGGATATGCTGCTTGCGATTCTGCAGGTAGATAAAAATAATGAGAATGCATTATCTGCACTGGCACAGTTTTATGCGGATAAAGAAGACGGCGATGCCTTGAATAAATTGATTGCACAGTATCAGGGAACAGATGCCCAGAAGTTGTTATCCCAGTATGAAGTACAGGCACCGACTGTATCCGAAACACCGGGACAGTATCAAAGGGAATTACAGGTTTCTTTATTTGCAGAGGATTCCTGTACAATTTATTATACAACAGACGGTACACAGCCGGACAGCAGCAGTACACAGTATACAGAAGCGATTGCGCTTGAGGGTGGTATTACGGCGTTGAAAGCCGTTGCGGTCAATACAATCGGTGTATACAGTCCGGTTGCGGAATTTGACTATACTATTAACTATCAGAAGCCGGATGCGCCGGTCATCAGTCCGTCATCAGGCACTTATGAATATGGAGAAAAAATTTCCATTGATGCTGCAGATGGCACGAAAATTTATTACACAACAGACGGAACGACACCGACAACAGATTCACAGGCTTATACAGAGCCTTTTTCAATGCCGGAAGGCAATATTGTTGTATCAGCCATTGCAGTTGATGAACATGATCTGGTAAGTTCTGTTGCAAGGAAGAATTATATTGTGAATCCACAAAAATCCTATACGTATACAGAAGCGTTAGAGATTTTAAAGGACCGTATGAAAGAACTTGGGATGCTCAATGCAGATGAGCAGACAGCACCAAATGGTGCGGCGGCAGTCTTTTCTTATGTGGGAAATGTCACAATTAACGATACGGAACTGTATGAGATCCGGGTGGATTTAAAATCCGGCACACAGACCACGACAGAGGGAAACTACGGGGTAGGCATTAAAAATGGGAAATGCTACCAGATTACAGGGGCAGAAGGCGCATATCAGGCATCTTCTTATTAAAAAGGCAGCAATGCCGCGATTTACTATGTTATAAACGTGTCTTTTATATACACGGAATATAAATTGAAAGGGGTACTAAGATGTATAAGATTCAGAAAGCTGAGAAATTAGCAGACAAAATTTACCTGATGGATGTTGAGGCGCCAAGAGTTGCCAGACACTGCCAGCCGGGTCAGTTCATCATTGTAAAGATGGACGAAAAAGGAGAGAGAATTCCTCTTACTATTTGCGACTTTGACCGTGAAAAGGGCATTGTTACAATTGTGTTCCAGACAGTGGGCGCATCCACAGAAAAGATGGCACATTTAAAGGCGGGAGATGCTTTTGAAGATTTCGTAGGACCACTCGGATGTCCTTCAGAATTAATTGGAGAAGATATTGAAGAATTAAAGAAAAAGAAGCTTGTGTTTGTAGCAGGTGGTGTTGGTACAGCACCGGTTTACCCACAGGTAAAATGGCTGCATGAACATGGCATTGATGCCGATGTTATTGTGGGTGCAAAAAATAAAGATTTACTCATCCTTGAAAAAGAGATGGAAGCTGTAGCCGGTAATCTTTACATTACAACCGATGACGGAAGCTATGTCAGAAAAGGCATGGGTACAGATGTATTAAAGGATTTAGTAAACAATCAGGGCAAAAAGTATGACCGTTGTATCGCAATCGGACCTCTGATTATGATGAAGTTTGTCTGTCTGTTGACAAAAGAATTGGGAATTCCTACAATTGTCAGCATGAACCCGATTATGGTTGATGGTACAGGTATGTGTGGTGCCTGCCGTTTACAGGTTGGCGACGAAATCAAATTCGCCTGCGTAGACGGACCGGAATTTGACGGACATCTCGTTGATTTCGATCAGGCTATGAAGAGAAGTCAGATGTACAAGACCGAAGAGGGACGTGCATTACTGAAGCTTCAGGAAGGCGATACACATCACGGCGGCTGTGGCAACTGCAACGATTAATCATAAAAAATAAAACAACAGGTAGGAGGTTCCATAATGGACGTTACAAAGAAAGTACCAGTCAGAGAGCAGGCTCCTGACGTAAGAAATAAGAATTTTGATGAAGTTTGTCTGGGTTACAACGAAGAAGAAGCTGTATTAGAAGCCAGCAGATGTATTAATTGTAAGAATGCACAGTGTATTAAGGGATGCCCTGTATCCATTAATATCCCGGCATTTATTCATGAAGTTAAAGAAAAGAATTTTGAAGCTGCTTATAAGATTATCGGTCAGTCATCAGCACTTCCGGCTGTCTGCGGACGTGTATGTCCACAGGAAAGCCAGTGTGAAGGAAAATGTATCCGCGGTATCAAGGGCGAAGCAATTTCTATTGGTAAGCTGGAACGTTTCGTTGCTGACTGGGCAAGGCAAAAACAGATTAAGCCGGAAAAATCTACGGAAAAGAAGAATAAGAAAGTTGCCGTTATTGGTTCAGGTCCTTCAGGTCTTACCTGTGCAGGAGATCTTGCAAAGATGGGTTATGACGTAACAATCTTTGAAGCCCTTCATGAGCCGGGCGGTGTACTTGTTTACGGTATTCCTGAATTCCGTCTGCCAAAGTCAACCGTTGTTGCAAGTGAAATTGAAAATGTAAAGAGCTTAGGCGTTAAGATTGAAACAAACGTTGTTATCGGCAAGTCTATGACAATCGACCAGTTAATTGAAGAAGAAGGTTTTGAAGCTGTATTTATCGGTTCCGGTGCAGGTCTGCCTAGATTTATGGGTATCCCGGGTGAAAATGCAAATGGCGTATTTTCTGCAAATGAATACCTTACAAGAAGCAACCTGATGAAAGCTTTCAACGATGATTACGATACACCGATTGCAAGATTCAATAAGGTAGCTATCGTAGGTGGCGGTAATGTTGCCATGGATGCTGCAAGAACAGCGTTAAGACTTGGTGCAGAAGTACATATCGTATACAGAAGAAGTGAAGCGGAACTTCCTGCAAGAGCAGAAGAAGTACATCACGCAAAAGAAGAAGGTATCATCTTTGACCTTCTGACAAACCCGACTGAAATTATTGCTGATGAAAACGGATGGGTAAAGGGTATGAAGTGCGTTAAAATGGAACTGGGCGAACCGGATGCTTCAGGAAGAAGAAGACCGGTTGAAGTTCCGGGTTCTGAATATGTAATGGATTTAGACGCAGTAATCATGTCACTGGGTACATCTCCAAATCCATTGATTTCTTCTACAACAAAGGGACTGGATATCAATAACAGAAAGTGCATTATTGCAGAGGAAGAAACAGGTAAGACAACAAAGACAGGCGTTTATGCCGGTGGTGATGCCGTAACAGGTGCAGCAACTGTTATTCTTGCCATGGGTGCAGGTAAAGCCGGTGCTAAGGGTATTGATGAATATCTTTCAAACAAATAATTATACGGTCACAAGATCATTCACCCACCTATGAGCAAGCTCATGTGGGTTCAGATCTTTTGACCCTGGTATCATAAAAAATAAAACCGCAGGAGTGTGACAGATGTCCGGGAATCCGGAGTCTGGTTCACATTCCTGCGGTTTTTGAATAGTTTTAAAACATAGCAGAATCAAAAATATTTAAAGGCATTATTCATGTGAAGAATTAAAAGTATCTTCAATGTACTGGTCACTGACCACTTCGATAACAGAATGATCTGCATCAGGGAAGGCTTCTGACAGCGCGTTTTTTAAATAGCTGCTGCGGTTAAAATACTTCATTTCTTCCGGAATACTGCCATCGTAAGAAGCTTCAATGGCTTCCGGTGACACGTTTTTGGCAAGCCAGTTGTTTAATTTATCTGAAAGTTCATTTTCCACACTCATCTGTGATTTAATATTTTTGGAATATTTGAGTGATTTGAAGCCAATCAGTAAAAATGCAATAAAAAGTCCGCCAAGCACAACATTTGTCAGGATTGCGGAAGCACCTGAAAAGTGGAACAGGTGAAGTACATTAAAGTCATTGAGCAGTAAAATAATCAGTCCCGCACCGCCGCACACAAAAAATGTGATGGCAGAGGAGAGATTGTCGCTGTATTTTTCGGCAGAGTTATTGTAAATACTGCCACCCTGAGTCAGCTCGTCTTCCGTAGAATCTTTTTTTAGTTCATTTTCGGAAAAAACATGATAAAGATTATCTGCTTTTTCAAAATCGCCCGAAGCAACACTGACAGAATAAGTGCTGTTTAATTCATTGACATTCATTTCAATGTCTGCAATTCCCGAAAATTTCAAAAATTCCTGAAAACGTTCAGCCTGCTCTTTCGGAAGATAAGCGACCGGTTCATAATGTTTGTTTTCCATAAAAATCTCCATTCTTATCTCAATCAGATTTTGGATTTTACTCCAAATTTTAGTATAAAACAAAAATGTGAAGAAAAAAAGAACTTGTACAAAGAACTTTAAAATTGTTATCATATAATACGCATAGGCAATGCGACGTGCGGAGAAACTTTGAATTTTACGGACATGCATGGCAAAGTCAGAAATATATAATAACGAATCATTACACAAAGCAGAACGGAAAGAGATGATTCGTGAGTGCAGAAAGGATAAAATGAAAATTATGGCAGAAAAGATTTTGATTATTACGGGTGGTACAGTAGACTATGAATGGGCAGAACGCTGGCTTTCGGAAAGAACATATAACTACTGCATTGCAGCGGACAGCGGACTGGTACATGCGGATAAACTGGGAATCCGGGTGGATTACATTTTGGGGGATTACGATTCGGTTAATGAAAGGCTGCTTGATACCTATAAAAAAGATACGCAGACAGTGACATATCCGCCGGAAAAAAATTATACCGATACACATCTGGCGGTAATTACAGCGTTAAAACATCATCCGGCGGCGATTGATATTTTAGGGGCTACCGGAACACGCTATGACCACGCACTGACCAATATTTTTATCATGAAACAGGCAATGGAAGCAGGAACGGAGTGCTGCATTTATGATAAGTACAACAAAATTTATCTGTTAAACGGAAATAAAACGATAAAAAAGGCAGATCAGTACGGAAAATATATTTCATTTGTGCCGATGACAGAGGAAGTGGTTCTTACATTAAAAGGCTTGAAATATCCGCTGAACGGATACATTTTACGGCAGGGGTTAAGCATCTGCCAGAGCAATGAGATAAAAGAAGAAACTGCGGAAATTCTGATTGAAAAAGGGATTGTGGCGGCAATTGAGAGCAGGGATTAGGCTTGTGTCAGATGCTTTTTTTAAAGTATTATGCAATTTAAAAGGAATTGTCAGAATTGTAAATAAGATTCTACAAAAAGCTTGTTTTTTGGGAAATATTGTTATAAAATAGACAATAGATTGTTACAT